>LZQO01000001.1_pt1 | contig 97884 bp, 109 predicted proteins | sample 768571 | NCBI WGS metagenome assembly LZQO01 (sample SAMN05207081, study PRJNA324507) | oil field metagenome | isolation source: sample BH-FW-10 from oil reservoir | place: India: Bombay High | collected 2015-12-01
CTTGCGCAAGGTGAAGGCGCCGCGCAAGTCGCCCTGGCTGAAGCCGCGCGCCTGATCGTCCGGGTAGTAGCGGGAAATCAGGCTGACCAGCTCCGGTTTACCGCCTCGGCGCCGGTTAGGTCGAGCGCCACGGGGTTTGGTGAACGGCATGCTTTCTCCGGTCGGTGGCGCCGGCGCGCCCGGTTACTGGGACAGAGCCTTGCGCAAGGTGAAGGCGCCGCGCAAGTCGCCCTGGCTGAAGCCGCGCGCCTGATCGTCCGGGTAGTAGCGGGAAATCAGGCTGACCAGCTCCGGTTTTACCGCGGTGCCGTGACAGGCCAGGCAAGGCTCGCCCGTACCGATGGCTTGCATGTAGCGGTACTCGTTACCGATGACCTCGCCGTGATTGAGCTGTTCCAGCGGCTCGCCAGCCGCGGCGCGCTGTTCGAACTGCTCCAGCACCTTGCGCTCCCAGGCGTCCGGAGCGTTGTCCGGATTGCGCAGGCGCAGCGCGGTCCGGCCGACACGCCAGGGCTCACGGCTGTGTTCCGAGGCGATCACCGGCGCCAGCAGGTGACAGCTCTTCACCGCCTCGGTCGGACCGCCGCTGGCCATGGCCTGTTTCACCGTGGTCAGCAATTGCTGCTGGAACGGCGGGATCAGGCTGGCGGCTTCCTGGCGCAGCGGGTCATCGGTGGTGGGAGTGGCGGCATACAGGTGCGCCGAGAGCAGGCTCAGGGCGATCAGGCTGGCTTTGTGCATCGGGCTTTCCTCCGGTTTGAAAGTGCTGATTATAGGGGGGGGAGTATGTTCAAAGCACGATCGGCCGCCACGCCTACCCCTCGCCGCGCACCAGCCGACGCACCAGAAACCGGTTCGGGTGACAGGCTTCGGCGACATCACGCGGCAGCGGCAGGGGCTCGTCCTCCAGCCAGGCAGCGATCAGCTCGCCCGACAGCAGCGTGCTGATCATCCCGCGCGAGCCGTGGGCGGTGTTGACGTAGAGCCCGTCCAGCCACGGGCACGGCGCATCGGGAACCTGCCGGGCGTTGCGGGTGAGCGAGGCGTAGGTCTCCAGGAAGCGCTCCTGATCTGCCAGCGGGCCGATCAGCGGCAGGTAGTCGGGGCTGGTGCAGCGAAATGCCGCACGCCCCTGTAGTTGCTCGGGCGGCTGCGCGGCGACCTGCAGCCGTTCAGTCAGGTCATGCGAGATGCCTTCGAGCAGCTCGAGATTGGCCTGATGCTCCTCGACACTGAGTGCGGTGTCGGTGCCCTTGAAATTGAAGCTGGCACCGAGCGTGTGCTGCCCGTCGCGCGCCGGGGCGACATAGCCCTTGGCGCACAGCACGGTGCGCAGCGCGACACTGGCAGCGGTGGTCGGCAGGCAGGTGATCTGCCCGCGAATGCGCTTGAGCGGCAGCCAGGCGCTCTGCGGGAAATCGGCGCTGTCCGCCGCCCCGGCGAGCACGACCACCGGTGCCTCGGCGAGTACCTGACCGTCGGCCAACGCCTGCCAGCTTTCGCCGTGGCGCTCGAGGCTGAGCACGGCGCGGTGCTGGCGCAGCTCAATGTTCGGCTGTGCCAGCAGATAGCGGCAGACCGCCGGCGGGTGCGCCCAGCCGGCCTCGGGATAGAACAGCCCGCCGCCCGGCAGACTGATGCCGGCCAAGGCTTGGGCATCGGCCTGATCCAGCGGCCGTACCAGGCCTTCGGGAAAGGCCCCGGCCAGTTCTGCCTGGCGTTGTTGCTCCTTGTCGTCATAGGCCAGTTGCAGCACGCCACAGGCATCCCAGTCCTGGCCGCGCTGCAGACGCTCGAGCAGGCGGCGGGTGTAGCCGAAGCCGCTGACGACCAGCCTCGACAGGGCGGTGCCATGGGCCGAGAGCTTGAGATAGAGCACGCCCTGCGGGTTGCCGGAACCTTCTTCGGCGGGCCCGGCATGACGCTCGAGCACGGTGACTTGCCAGCCGCGGCGGGCCAGGCTGGCTGCACTGGCGCAGCCGGCCAGGCCGGCGCCGATCACCAGAGCCGGCGTTCACGAGGCGCTTGGCCTGGGCGGGCGAACCACGGGCGTGCGACCGCGGTTGGCGCGCCGATGAACTGGCCTCTGAGGATTTCACGCTTGTGGCCGAAGCCCGGCGCGCGCTGCATGTCGAAGCCCGCGTCGGTCAGCCCTCGGCGCACGAAGCCGGCGCTGGTGAAGGTGCCGAGTGTCGCCCCAGGTGCGGACAGCCGGGCCAGTTCGGCGAACAGCGCCGGCTGCCACATCTGTGGGTTCTTTGCCGGGGCGAAACCGTCGAGAAACCAGGCATCGATGCGCGCATCCAGCGCCGGCAGGCAGTCGAGCACGTCGCCGACCAGCAGGGTCAGGCTCACTCGCCCATCGGCGAAGTTCAGCCGCTGGAAGCCGGGATGGATCGCCAGGTACTGGTCGAGCAGCTGCTCGGCCAGGGGTTCGAGCTGTGGCCAGAGCGACAGGGCGCGCTGCAGGTCGGCCCGGGTGAGCGGGTGCTTCTCGACGCTGACGAAGTGCAGACGCGCCCCGGCCGGTGCTTGCCGGTCGAACAGCTGCCAGGCACAGAGGAAATTCAGACCGGTGCCAAAACCGGTTTCGCCAATGGTGAAGGCCTGCCCCGGCGACAGTTCGGCGAAACGCCGGTCAAGCGCGTTCTGTGCGAGAAACACGTGCTCGGTCTCGGCCAGGCCGCTGGCGCGAGAGAAGTACACGTCGCCGTACTGGCGCGATTGCGGCTGGCCGCTGTCGTCCCAATCGAGTTCGGCGTACTGGAAGCGGGGCGAAGTGGAATGGTCCTGCATGAGCTGTCCTGGGCGGTGTCGGGGCGGCAATCAGGAGGCGCGGTGCGCCTCGTGTTCGAGTCGTTCGATGGCGGCATCGAGTGCGTCCAGCGCCGCCTCGGCGGCCGGGTCGCGCTGCTTGAGCAGGGTCTCGGCCTGCAAGCAGGCCTGACGCAGCTGCGGTACGCCGCAGTAGCGCGTGGCTCCATGCAGCCGGTGCACGCGGTCGACCTGGGCCTGCAGATCGCCGGCCTGGCGGGCCTGGCGGATCGCGAAGCGCTCCTGGGCCAGCGAGCCGAGCAGCATGCTCAGCATCTCGGCCGCCAGGTCGGCCTTGCCGGCGGCCAGCCGCAGGCCTTCATCAGTGTCGAGCACCGGCAGCGCTTCGGCCGCCGGCGCGATCACCGGCGCTTCCTCGGGCGGGGCGACGGCGGGCTGCGAGGCCTGGCGCAGGCTCAGGCCGGTCCACTTGAGGATGACCTGGGCCAGTTGGCGGTCGCTGATCGGTTTGGTCAGGTAATCGTCGAGGCCGGCCTGCAGCAGGGCCCGCTTCTCGTTGGCCAGGGCATGCGCGGTCAGGGCAATGACCGGGACCGGGGAGCGGCCGGCCTTGTATTCCCACTGGCGCATCGCTTCGGTGGTCTGACGGCCGTCCATGCCGGGCATCTGCACATCCATCAGCACCAGGTCAAATACCTGCTCCTTGACGGCGGCCAGTGCGTCGGGGCCGTTGTCCACTGCCGTCACGGCCGCCCCCAGGTCGCTGAGCAGCGTTTCGACCAGCAGCAGGTTCGCCGGGTTGTCGTCGACGCAGAGCAGGCGCGGCTGGCGATGCGAGGGGGCCGTCGGCACGGGCGCTACCGGCTGCAGCGGGCGCACCAACTCGGCGAGCACGCGTTGCAGCTTGCGCATGCGCGCCGGCTTGGCCTGCAGCCGGGTGTGGCTGAAGGCGTCGGGCAGGGCATCCTGATAGGCGGCCTGGTCTATCGTGGGGCAGAGCACCACGGTGCGGCAGCCGAGCGCCTCGAAGCGCTCGATGTGTTCGGCCAGCGCCGGTGGCGCGAGCTCGTGGATCGACACGCCAAGGACCGCCAGGTCGATCGGCAGACCTTCGTCGCGGGCCTGGGCGACGCCCTCGAGCATGCCCGCCAGGCTGTCGAACGGGTACGCCTGCAGGCCGCTGCTCTCGAGCTGATGCTGCAGCGCCTGGCGCGCCAGCGAGTGCTGCTCGTACAGCGCCACGCGCAGCTCGCGCAACGCCGGCGGCGGCTGGTCCTCGATGTCGTCGCGCGCTTTCGGCAGGCTCAGGCTGATCCAGAATTCCGAGCCTTCCTCGGGAATGCTGTCGACACCGATCTCGCCACCCATCTGCTCGATCAGGCGTTTGGAGATGACCAGGCCCAGGCCCGTCCCGCCGGGTTGGCGCGACAGTGAGTTGTCGGCCTGGCTGAAGGCCTGGAACAGCGCACGCAGATCGTCGTCGGTCAGGCCGATGCCGGTGTCCTGCACGCTGATGCGCAGCTGCGCACGCTCGGCGGTTTCGTCCTCGACCATCGCGCGCACGACGATGGTCCCTTCGTTGGTGAATTTGATGGCATTGCTGACCAGGTTGGTCAGCACCTGCTTGAGCCGCTGCGGGTCGCCGATCAGCGACAGCGGCGTGTCGCGGTAGACCAGGCTGATCAGCTCCAGCTGCTTGGTGTGCGCCGAGGGGGCGAGAATCGTCAGGGTTTCCTCGATCAGGTCGCGCAGGTTGAACGGCACGCTGTCGAGTACCAGCTTGCCCGCCTCGATCTTCGAGAAGTCGAGAATCTCGTTGATGATGCCGAGCAGGCTGTCGGCGGACTTCTCGATGGTTGCCAGGTAATCCTGCTGGCGCGGCGTCAGTTCGCTCTTCTGCAGCAAGTGGGTGAAGCCGAGGATGCCATTGAGCGGGGTGCGGATCTCGTGGCTCATGTTGGCGAGAAACTCGGACTTGATGCGGCTCGCTTCCAGGGCCTCCTTGCGCGCGAGATCGAGTTCGATGTTCTGGATCTCGATGGTTTCCAGGTTCTGCTGCACGTCCGCGGTGGCCTGGTCGATGCTCTGCTGCAGCTCTTCCTGCGCGCTCTGCAGCGCTTCGGCCATGCGGTTGATGCCTGAGGCGAGTTCATCCATCTCATGGCTGCCGAGCGCGGCAGGCGGGTTTCCAGGTGGCCTTCCTTGAGCTGGGCGACCGCCAGCTTGACCCGCTCGAGCGGCTTGCTGATGGCGCGGCTCATGCGCAGGGCGAGCAGCGCGGTGATCAGCAGGCCGGCGCCGATCAGCACCAGGCTGGTGAGCAGGCTGCGGTAGCCGCGGATCAGCGTGCCTGATGCGAAACCTCGAGTTCGAGCCAGCCGATCAGCGTGGGGTCGTTGGCGCGGCTTTCGTCGGCCAGGTTGAGGTGGTGGGCCAGCACCGGCATCAGGATGCGCGTGGTGTCCAGCCCGCTGACCCGGGTCAGGCCCTCGGGGTCGGCCGGCGGCGAGGGGGTGACCATGCGCGGCCCGGCATAGGCGCGCGGCTGGCGGTCCTTGTCGAGGATCGACACGGCGCGCACGTCGGTCTGATCGAGCACCTGGCTGATGATGCGCTGCAGGCGCTTGTCGTAGCCCAGGTTCATCGCCGGCGCCGCCAGCGGCGCCAGTTGCTGGGCGATCAGTTCGCCGCGCTCGTCGAGCTGGTAGCGCAGCTCGGTCAGCTGCATCCAGGTGAAGAAGATGCCAAGCACGACTGCCAGCAGGGTGCTCGGCAGCAGCGTCAGTATCAGTACACGACCACGAATTCCCAGGTCTTTGAGCACGGTCCATCCCCCAAGCGAGGGCGCTAGTGTAGCCCGTTGCCGCCAGCCGGCGTGAGGTCAGTCCAGCCCGCGGATGTCCTTGCCGTTGAAGTCCGGCAGCTTCCAGCGAAAGGTCATCGCCAGCACGCGGAACAGGAAGCCGGCCGCCAGCGCTGCCAGCGAGGCCAGCTCGTTGTTGACGCCCAGCCAGAGCAGGCCGACGTAGAGCACGCCGGCGAACAGCGCGACCGTGGCGTAGAGCTCGCGTTGCAGCACCATCGGCACCTGGGTGCAGAGCACGTCGCGCATGAGGCCGCCGAAGATGCCGGTGACCAGGCCGGCGACCACCACGATCGCCGGGTGCGTGTTCATGCTCATGGCCACATCGCAACCGATCACGGTGAACGCCACCAGGCCCAGGCCATCGACCAGCAGGAAGATCATGCGCAGGTGATGCAGGTGGCGGGCGATCACGGCCGTGACGATGGCCGCGCCGATGGTGAACGCCAGGTATTCGGGGTTGGCGATCCAGCCCAGCGGGTAATGCCCAAGCAGCACGTCGCGCGCGGTGCCGCCACCCAGGGCGGTGACCGTGCCGAGCAGGCAGATGCCGAACAGGTCCATGCCGCGGCGCATGCCCATGATGGCGCCGGACATGGCTTCGGCGGTGATGGCGACCAGATAGATGGTGTGCAGCAGATCCACAACGGTGCTCCTGGCGAACGCAGCGGCGGGCTGCGACGAAAAGGTGCGCGATTATGGGGCTGTGCTGGCATCAATTGATGAAGCTAAGTATTTTTTGCCCAACCAAATATTTTCTTATGCAGGTGCCCGCGTGAACCTCGACCCGAAACAGACCGAAGCCTTCCGCGCGGTGATCAAGAGCGGCAGCTTCGAGCAGGCGGCGCAGCGTCTGCATCTCACCCCGCCGGCGATTTCCCAGCGCGTGCGTGCGCTCGAGAGCGCACTGGGCAGCGCACTGATCGTGCGCAGCCGGCCGTGCCGGCCCACCGAGACCGGCCAGCGCCTGCTGCAGTACCTCAAACGCGCCACGCTGCTGGAGGCGGACCTGCTCGCCGAACTCGCCGAGCGCAGCGACGCGCCGCTGGTGGTGGTCGCCGCGCTGAACGCCGACAGCCTGGGCACCTGGTTCTTTCCGGCGCTGGCCGAGGTCCTGATACGCGAGCGCGTCCTGCTCGACCTGACCGTCGAGGATCAGGATCACACCTACAGCCTGCTGGAAACCGGCCTGGCGATCGGCTGTATCAGCACCGAGCCGAAGCCGATGCGTGGCTGCACGGCCAGTGCTCTGGGCAGCATGCGCTACCGGCTGGTGGCCTCGGCCGCCTTTCGCGACCAACATTTCCCCTCCGGGATGACCCGCGCCGCCGCACGCAAGGCACCGGTGGTTGCCTATACCCGCAAGGACACCCTGCAATCGTCGTTTCTGCTGCGCCGCTTCGGCCTGCCGGAGGGCGCCTATCCGTGCCACTACGTGCCGGGTGCCGAACCGCACTTCAACGCCATTCGCTACGGGCTTGGCTACGGCATGGTGCCGGAGCTGCTCATGCGCGAGGCCCTGAGCGGCGGCGAGGTGGTCGATCTGGCGGCAGACGAGCCGCTCGACCTGGCGCTGTACTGGCACACCTGGAAGGTTCAGTCGCCGCGCATGGAGCACCTTTCGCGGCAGATCGTCGAGGCCGCGCCGAGAATTCTCGCGCGGCCCTAGGCGTTGGCCGGCAGGCCCTGGGTCAGGGCGGCATCTCGTCGCTTCGGCTAACGGCTATGCCCGTCATCGGACGATGCCGGTATCATGTGCGCCTTTTCCAGATGCCCGCGGTGCTCCGACGCCATGACTAAGCATTACCCGACCATCGCGACTGCATCGGCCACACGCCTCTGGTGCGCCTGCAACGCATGCCGGGGCCGACCAGCAATACCATCCTGGTCAAGCTCGAAGGCAACAACCCCGCCGGTTCGGTGAAGGATCGGCCGGCATTGTCGATGATCAACCGCGCCGAGCAGCGCGGCGATATCCGCCCGGGCGACACCCTGATCGAGGCCACCAGCGGCAACACCGGCATCGCCCTGGCGATGGCGGCGGCGATCAAGGGTTATCGGATGATCCTGATCATGCCGGACAACTCCAGCGCCGAGCGCAAGGCGGCGATGACCGCCTATGGCGCCGAGCTGATCCTGGTGAGCAAGGAAGAGGGCATGGAGGGGGCCCGCGACCTGGCGCTGAAGATGCAGGCCGAGGGGCACGGCAAGGTGCTCGACCAGTTCGCCAATGGCGATAACCCGATCGCGCACTACAACAGCACCGGCCCGGAGATCTGGGAGCAGACCGGCGGCAGCGTCACCCATTTCGTCAGCTCGATGGGCACCACCGGCACCATCATGGGCGTGTCGCGCTATCTCAAGGAGCAGAACCCGGATATGCAGATCGTCGGCCTGCAACCGATGGAAGGCGCGGCCATTCCCGGCATTCGCCGCTGGCCTGCCGAGTACCTGCCAAAGATCTTCGAGGCCGAGCGGGTCGACCGTGTGGTCGATATGTCCCAGGCCGAAGCCGAGCAGACCATGCGCCGTCTGGCGCGCGAGGAAGGCATTTTCTGCGGCGTGTCCTCCGGTGGCGCGGTCGCGGCGGCGCTGCGCCTCTCGCAGGAGCTGGAGAATGCGGTGATCGTCGCGATCATCTGCGATCGCGGCGACCGCTACCTTTCCACCGGCGTCTATGACGCGGCCCACTGATCGCTGGCCCGGCCGCGCAGGCAAAGGCGCGGCCGGGTCGCTCCCCGACGACGGCAGGATCTTCTGATGGCAAGACGCAGCGGCGGTTTGCGCTTTCAGCCCGCAGGTGGCGAGCGCAAGGCGCAGGTTCCGCTGGGCAAGAAACAGGTACTGGTGATCGAGCGACTCGCTCACGACGGTCGGGGCATCGGTTTCTGTGACGGGCGCACCTGGTTCGTCGACGGAGCGCTGGCCGGCGAGCGGGTCGAGGCGCGCGTGCTCGGGGCGCATGCCAAGGTCGTCGAGGCGCGCTGCGAGCGCGTGCTCGAGCGAGCGAACGGCGGCGCCCGGCCGCCTGTCCGCATGCCGACCTTTGCGGCGGTTGCAATCTGCAGCATCTGGCGAGGCCGATCAGCTGGAGCTCAAGCAGCGCACCCTCGCCGAGCAGCTGCTGCGCTTGGCCGATCTCGAACCCGAACAGTGGGCCGCGCCGCTCAGCGGGCCGCGTTCGGCTATCGGCGCCGCGCTCGTCTGGCGGTGCGCTGGGACGAGCGGGCCAAGCGACTGGAGGTCGGCTTCCGCGCCGGCGCCAGCCAGCGCATTGTCCCGATCGAGGTCTGTCCGGTGCTGGTGCCGGTGCTCGAGGCGCTGTTGCAGCCGTTGCGGCTGACGCTCGAGCGCCTGCAGAAGCCGGCGGTGATCGGGCACGTCGAGCTGTTCAGCGGCACCGCCACCGCGGTACTGGTACGCCATACCGCACCACTGCTCGAGGCCGATCGTCAGCAACTGCTCGCCTTTGCCGAAGCGCAGGGCGTGCAGCTCTGGTTGCAGGGCGAGGGTGACCCCCAGCCGGTGGTGCCGGCCCGCCTGGGCTATCGACTCGAGCGCTGGGACCTGGAACTGGCCTGGCAGCCCGGCGACTTCGTCCAGGTCAACGCGGCGATCAACGAAGCGATGATTGCGCAGGCGCTCGACTGGCTGGCACCGGCCCCCGGCGAGCGGGTGCTCGACCTGTTCTGCGGGCTGGGCAATTTTTCCCTGCCGCTGGCCCGGAGCGGCGCACGAGTGGTGGGCGTCGAGGGCGTCGAGGCGATGGTCCGACGGGCCCGAGCCAACGCCGAGCACAACGCGCTGAGCGACGTGCACTTTTATCGGGCGGATCTGTCGAAGCCGCTGGCCGAAGCCGCCTGGGCCGCCGAGGGCTTCGCGCGGGTGCTGCTCGATCCGCCGCGGGACGGCGCGCTGGAAGTCGTGCGCCAGATCGGTGCATTGCAGGCCGGGCGCCTGGTCTATGTTTCATGTAATCCGGCCACCCTCGCGCGGGATGCCGCCGAGCTGAGCCGGCAGGGCTATCGTCTGACGCGCGCTGGAGTACTGGACATGTTTCCGCAGACCGCTCACGTGGAGGCCATGGCGCTGTTCGAGAGGGGCGCTGGCGTGCGCGCGTAATTTTTTGACAGGCATCTGGCCTGTGGTTCAACCGACCGGCACATAGAATGCAGGCGTAATCGACGCAGAGTTCCTGCGTAGAGGGAAGGTTTCAGATGGTACAGGTGAGAGCGCTTCAGCCGATCAACACCGACGGCAGCATCAATCTGGAAAGTTGGCTCGACCACGTGCTGGGCATGGACCCGGCGCTCGACCGCAGCGCGCTTCGGGAGGCCTGCGAATTCGCCCGCGATGCCGAGCAGCAGGCCAACGCGGCACAGAATCTCTGGAGCGAGGGCGCGTCGAGCTACCAGATCGGCCTGGAGATCGCCGAGATCCTCGCCGACCTCAAGCTCGACCAGGACAGCCTGGTCGCCGCCGTGCTCTATCGCGGCGTACGCGAAGGCAAGATCCAGCTCGCCGACGTGCATTCGCGCTTCGGTCCGGTGGTCGCCAAGCTGATCGAGGGCGTACTGCGCATGGCGGCGATCAGCGCCAGCCTCAATCCGCGCGAGTCGCTGGTACTGCCACCGCAGACCCAGGTCGAGAACCTGCGCAAGATGCTGGTGGCGATGGTCGATGATGTGCGCGTCGCGCTGATCAAGCTCGCCGAGCGCACCTGTGCGATCCGTGCGGTGAAGAACGCCAGCGACGACAAGCGCCAGCGCGTGGCGCGCGAAGTGTTCGATATCTACGCACCGCTCGCGCACCGCCTCGGCATCGGCCACATCAAGTGGGAGCTGGAGGACCTGTCGTTCCGCTACCTCGAGCCCGAGCAGTACAAGCAGATCGCCACCTTGCTGCACGAGCGTCGGCTCGACCGCGAGCAATACATCGCCAACGTGGTGCAGCAGCTCAAGGATGAACTGTCGGTGGCCGGCATCAAGGCCGAGATCGACGGCCGCGCCAAGCACATCTACTCGATCTGGCGGAAGATGCAGAAGAAGGGTCTGCAGTTCAGCCAGATTTACGACGTACGTGCCGTGCGTGTGCTGGTCCCGGAAGTCCGCGATTGCTATACCGCGCTCGGTATCGTGCACACCCTGTGGCGGCACATTCCCAAGGAATTCGACGACTACATCGCCAACCCCAAGGAGAACGGCTACCGCTCGTTGCATACCGCGGTGCTTGGCCCCGAGGGCAAGGTGCTGGAGGTGCAGATCCGCACCCACGCCATGCACGAGGAGGCCGAGCTCGGCGTCTGCGCGCACTGGCGTTACAAGGGCACCGACGTCAATTCCGGCTCCGATCACTATGAAGAGAAGATCGCCTGGCTGCGTCAGGTGCTCGAGTGGCACGAGGAGCTTGGCGACATTGGCGGCCTGGCCGATCAGTTGCGCGTCGATATCGAGCCGGACCGTGTCTACGTCTTCACCCCGGACGGTCATGCCATCGATCTGCCCAAGGGCGCCACGCCGCTGGACTTCGCCTACCGGGTGCACACCGAGATCGGCCACAACTGCCGTGGCGCCAAGGTCAACGGGCGCATCGTGCCGCTCAACTACAGCCTGCAGACCGGCGAGCAGGTCGAGATCATCACCAGCAAGCAGGGCTCGCCGAGCCGCGACTGGCTGAACCCGAACCTCGGCTACATCACCACGTCGCGCTCGCGGGCGAAGATCGTCCACTGGTTCAAGCTGCAGGCGCGTGATCAGAACGTCGCGGCCGGCAAGGCATTGCTCGAACGCGAACTCTCGCGTCTCGACCTGCCGCCGGTGGATTACGATCGCCTGGCCGAAAAGACCAACCTGAAGACGGCCGAGGACATGTTTGCCGCACTGGGTGCCGGCGACCTGCGCCTGGCGCATCTGGTCAACATGGCCCAGCAATTGGTCGAGCCCGAGCGCGACGAGGATCAGCTTGAGCTGATCCCGCGGCGTTCGGCGCCGCACAAGCCGGGCAAGCGCGGCGACGTGCAGATCCAGGGTGTCGGCAACCTCTTGACGCAGATGGCCGGCTGCTGCCAGCCGCTGCCGGGCGACCCGATCGTCGGCTACATCACGCAGGGCGCGGGGTGAGCATCCACCGCCAGGACTGCGCCTCGGTGCTGCAGCTGGCCGGGCGCGAGCCCGAGCGGATCATCCAGGTCAGCTGGGGGCCGGTGCCGGAGAAGACCTATCCGGTGGACATCGTCATCCGCGCCTACGACCGCTCGGGGCTGTTGCGCGACGTGTCGCAGGTGCTGCTTAACGAGCGCATCAACGTGCTGGCGATGAATACCCGCTCGAACAAGGAAGACAGCACGGCGCAGATGACGCTGACCATCGAGATTCCGGGGCTCAATGCGCTGGGCCGGCTGCTCAGTCGCATCTCGCAGCTGCCCAACATCATCGAGGCCAAGCGCCAGCGGGCAGCGTAAGACGCAGGGCCGGCGGCGCCGGCCGCGTCACGGTGGATGGGTGAAGGCTCATCCACTCCCAGTTGGCCTGACATTCGTAGGGTGGATGTCGCTTTTTACATCCACCGAAACGCCGCCGCGATAGCCTGGCTTGAGGAGTTCTATGTACCAACTCGCCGATCTGCTGCACCTGATGGCCCGCCTGCGCGACCCGCAGCACGGTTGCCCCTGGGACCTGCAGCAGGACTACGCCAGCATCGTTCCGCATACGCTGGAGGAGGCCTACGAGGTCGCCGACGCCATTGAGCGGCGCGATTTCGCACACCTGCCCGGCGAGCTGGGCGACCTGCTGTTCCAGGTGGTCTATTACAGCCAGCTGGCGCGTGAGGAGGGGCGTTTCGACTTCGCCACGGTGGTCGATGCCATCACTCGCAAGCTGGTGCGCCGGCATCCGCACGTGTTTCCCGATGGCGACCTGTACGGCTCGCCCGAGCTGCCGCGGCTCGACGAGGCGGCGATCAAACAGCGCTGGGAACAGATCAAGGCCGAAGAACGTGCCGAGCAGGCCGCCGCACCGGAGCAGCTTTCCTTGCTCGACGACGTGCCCCACGCGCTGCCGGCGCTCAGTCGAGCGGCAAAGCTGCAGAAGCGCGCCGCCGGCGTCGGCTTCGACTGGCCGGAAGCGTTGCCGGTGGTCGACAAGCTGCACGAGGAACTGAACGAGGTGCTCGAGGCCATGAGCGAGAACGACCCGCAGGCGATCGCCGAGGAGATCGGCGACCTGTTGTTCGTTGTCGTCAACCTCGCACGCCACCTGAAGGTCGACCCGGAAAACGCCCTGCGCGCGGCCAATGGCAAGTTCGAGCGGCGCTTTCGCTTCATCGAGCAGGCGCTGCGCGACGCGGGACGCAGCCCCGAAAGCTGCGATCTCGAGGAGCTCGACGCGCTCTGGGACGCAGCCAAGAAGGCCGAACAGCCGCTTTCTTGCGGCTGACGATCCGTGACGGTGGATGTCGCATTTCACATCCACCACAATCCCGCGCTGGATCGCTGAACCGATCCCCCGCGTTCACTTTGATTTCACCACAGACGAGCCGAACCATGAGTCTTTCCCTTCGCGACCAGCTGCTCAAGGCAGGCCTGGTCAATGAAAAGCAGGCCAAGCAGGCCACCAAGCAGCAGCAGAAGCAGCAGCGCCTGGAGAAGAAGGGCCAGGTGGAAAAGGACAACAGCCAGCGCGAGGCGGCGCTCAAGGCGCAGGCCGAGAAACAGGCGCGCGATCAGGAACTCAACCGCCAGCAGCAGGAGAAGGCCGAGCAGAAGGCTCGCGCCGCGCAGGTCAAGCAACTGATCGAGCGCAGCCGCCTGCCCAAGCTCACCACCGACGACTACTACAACTTCGTCGACGACAAGAAGGTCAAGCGCATCTCGGTCAACAACCTGATGCGTGACAAGCTCTCCAGCGGCTCGCTGGCCATCGTGCGGCATGGCGGTGGCTACGAGATCATCCCGCGTGAGGCCGCGCTGAAGATCCAGGAGCGCGACCCGCGCCGGGTGGTGCTGCTCAACACCCGTACCGAGGAAGTCGATGCGGACGATCCGTACGCCGCCTATCAGGTGCCGGACGACCTGATGTGGTGAGGCCGCGCCGACGGAAGGGCGGATAGAAAAGCGCTGCGCCGCCCTCTACTGGAGGACCGCCCGCCAACCGGGTGGCAGACGTGGAGGGAGAGCCGATGTCAGCGCAACCAACCATCAACGACCGGGACCTGCAGTGGCGCGCCGCCGGCGTGCCGGGCGATCCCGAAGAACCCGGCGTGCCGGACCTGCCGCAGGAACCGGGCGAACCGACGGTGCCCGATCAGCCGCCACCGGCACCGGTGGCCTGACCTGGCGGCGTCGCGCCCAAGCGACGCCTTGACGGCCTGCCAGCACGGCCCGCCGAACGCAGGCCGGTGCGGTCATTCGGCAAAAGGATAGGTGTCGGGCAGCGCCTGCAGGTCCGGCTGCTGCGGGCCGATCGGCGCGACCGGCGAGGTTTTCTCGAACCACACCAGGGCATCGAACTGCTCGGCGAGCACTGCGCGAAAGTAATGGCTCTGGCGTTCGGTCTGCGGCCGGTAGATGACGCCGATGGCGCGCTCCAGGCGGGGCTGCGCCAGCTGCTCGCGTAGCGTATGGCTACCCGGGCCACGCCAGTCGGTCAGCGACGCCGGCAGCCCGCAGCGCTGGAACAGCTGCTCCCAACTGTCCGGGCGCGACGGCAGCACGTCCTTGATGCGCATCGCTTCGTCCCAGTTGTCAGCCGCCGCCACCTGCCCATGGTCGGTGGCCATGCCGATCAGCACCGCGTCCCGGCCGAAGGCCGTGCGGCACAGCTCGCCGATGTTGAATTCGCCATCCCAGCCCATCGAGGTCGCCGCGGCATTGCCGATATGCGAGTTGTGGGCCCAGACCACCGCCTTGGCGGTCGCCCCGCGATGCGCCAGCAGCGCGCGCAGGGTGTCGAACATATGCCGGTCGCGCAGGTTCCAGGATTCGCTCGAACGCCGGTACATGGCGCGGTAGTACTGCTCGGCTGCGCGCACGACGTGCGCGTTGCGTTCGGCATCGAAGAAACGCTCGCCGTCGCGCGCGCTGTAGGTCAAACGCTGTTCGAGCAGGCGGCTCAGCTGCTCGACCACGGCGTTCTCGCAAGAGGGCTCGCCGAGCATCACGTTGTGGCCGTAGCCGGCCGGCTCGTCCTGCCAGGGCGTCAGGCACCCGTAGCGGCGCCGGGCTTCGTCGGCGGCGTCCGGGTCGATCTGGTCCAGATAGCGCAACACCTGCTCGATGGAGCTGCCCAGGCTGTACACGTCCAGCCCGCGGAACTCCACGCGCTCGGCCGGCGCCAGGCGTCGTTGTGCCCGCGTAGCCAGGCGGCGAAGTCGGCCACTTCGCGGTTGCGCCACATCCAGGTGGGAAAGCGCTTGAAGGCCTCGTCGATCCAGGTCGACGGTTGACCATGGCGGACGTTGGCGTCGATTTGCGCCGCATCCGGCCAGTCCGCTTCCGCGGCGATGATGTTGAACCCGTGCCGCTCGATCAGCCGCCGGGTGATCGCCGCCCGAGCGCGATAGAACTCGCTGGTGCCATGGCTGGCCTCGCCGATGAGGACTACGCGGGCGTCGGCGAAGCGCTCGAAGGCGTCGGCAAAGTGGGCGTCTTCCGGGGCTGGCAGGGCGATGGCGTGACGCCGGAGGCAGTCGACGATCTGGTCTTCGGACGGGGTATGGCGCTGGAGCTGACGAGGGACATGTCGGTTGCTCCTGTGGCGAACAGTGCTATGGATGACAGGGTAGTCCGCGCGACCGTTCGTGCCACTCGACAGAAGGCAGTCGTCGGGCACCGACAGAACTGAAAGACTCGGGGCCGTCTCTAACTGTGCAGGAGGGCGCGCCAGAGCGGTTCGCACGCCACGCATAACGACGAGGGGCAGACATGACGACTTGGATCATCACCTACAGCAAAGACGGCAATACGGCAGTGCTGCGAACCGATTCCGAGCATCAGCCAGACATCGATGAGGCGGTCGAGCTGGTTACCCGCAAGGCGGAGCGCGAGTACGAAGCCGACCTCAATCACGAACACGATGCCGATCTCGACGATACCCCGGCCACGCGCCTGGCCGAACGTTACGGCATCACCATCACCGGCATCGCCCAGGCCTAGAGCGGCCAGACTTCCCCATCCCCGACCAGAAACAGACGCCGGCCTGGCCCGGCGTCGATTTCGGCTGCGCCGGTGAAATCGCCAAAGGCGGGCAGCAGGCTGACCCGTTCGCCGAGGCAGAAGCACGGCAGGCGCAGGCTCTGCCGGCCGCGCCCGCGCAGGCGGTAGGCCGGGTGCAGGTGGCCGGCGAGCACATGGTGCGTCGGGTGTGGTTCGGGCTCATGCTGCAGGGCGAACGGGCCCAGCAGCAGGGGCTCGCCAACGACTTCTATGCCCAGTTCGGGCGGTGGGTCGCCGGCGCGTCGATCATGGTTGCCGCGAATCAGCGTCAGCCGGAGCCCGGCGTGCCGATGACGCCAGGCCGCAAGCTGTGCCAGGGTCGCTGGCGCATGGGATTCGGGCGCGTGGAGAAAGTCGCCGAGAAAGATCAACCGTCTGGCGGGATAGCGTGCGAGCAGGGCGTCGAGTCGCGCCAGATTGGTCTCGGTGGTGCCGCTCGGGACTGGCTGGCCGAGCCGGCGGTAGGCGGCGGCCTTGCCGAAATGAATGTCGCGATCAGCAGCGCCTGCGGTTCCGGCCAATAGAGTGCCTTGTCGGCAAGCAACCAGAGTTCGGTGGCGCAAAGGTCGATGGCGAGGTGCGCAGTCACGGGCTTGGGCTGAGTCCTGGGGGCTTCTTCTGTCGCGGGCGGCCGTCCTTGCCTGTTCGCGGCCGTCGAGGGCGCGGCGTCTCGCGTTCGACGCCGGCACCGCGGCGGGCTCGGGCTGGTAACCACCCGGGCCGGCCGCCTTGTCCAGTTCGGCGACCATGCGGCGGATGCGGTCGGCGAGTTTCTCCGAACTCAGGCTTTCGCGGAAGCGTTCGACCAGCAACGGGAAGGCCAGCGGCGTCGGGCGCTGACCTGACGCAGATCGAGCCGGCGTTGCTGCAGCCGTTCGAGCGTCTGGCGCAGGCGGTCGAGTTCGAGCTCCTGACGCAGCACTTCCTCCTGGGCCTGGCTGAGCAGCAGGTTGCCAGGGTCGTACTGGCGAAACACATCGAAGAACAACCCGCTGGAAGCCTGCAGCTGGCGTGCGCTCTTCTGCGCGCCGGGGTAACCGGAAAACACCAGCCCGGCGATGCGGGCGATCTCGCGAAAGCGCCTGCGCGCCAGCTCGCCGGCGTTGAGGCTGGCGAGCACGTCGTGCAGCAGCCCCTCGGTGTGGAACAGGCCGCTGCCGAGCGCGCCCGGCCAGTCCACCTCGGTAGGGGCCAACAGCTCCAGGCCGTAATCGTTCACGGCGATGGAAAAACTCACCGGCTGGCGCTGGCCCATGCGCCAGGCCAGCAGGCTGGCGAGGCCCAGATGCACATGGCGGCCGGCGAAGGGATAGAGGAAAAGGTGCCAGCCTTCGCGTGATTTCAGTACTTCGGCGAGGAGCGTCGTTTCGCCCGGCAGCGCCGACCAGGCCTGCTGCACCGCGAGCAGTGGCTGCACCAACTGCATCTCGGGACTGGCGAAGCGGCCGTGCGCGGCGGCGCCGAGCTGCTCGACCACTGCGTCGGCCAGCTCGCTGGAGAGTGGCATGCGCCCGCCGTTCCAGCGTGGCACGGCGGCCTTGCGGCCACTGGCGCGGTTGACGTAGACGGTCATGTTCTCCACGCGCACCAGCTCCAGCAGGCGCCCGGCGAAGAGGAAGCAGTCGCCGGGGCGCAGCCGGGCGATGAAGCCTTCCTCGACCGAGCCCAGCGAGCGGCCGCCGCCGCCCTTGGCCCAGAATTTCACCGTCAGGCTGGCATCGCTGACGATGGTGCCGATGCTCATGCGATGACGCAGCGCGACGCGCCGGCTGGGCACTTTCCACAGCCCCGAGTCATCCGGTTCGACGCGCTGGTAGTCGGGATAGGCGGTCAGCGATTCGCCGCCGTGGCGCACAAAGGCCAGCGCCCATTGCCAGTGCGCGGCCGGCAGTTGGCGGTAGGACCAGGCCTGACGCACCTCGGCGAGCAGTGCATCCGGGTGAAAGCCGCCGGCCAGCGCCATGCTCACCAGGTGCTGCACCAGCACGTCGAGCGGCTGGTGCGGGGCCTCGCGCGCCTCGATACGTCGCTCGGCCACGGCGCGTTGCGCGGCGGCGGCCTCGACCACTTCCAGGCTGTGGGTAGGGACCAGCGTCACCCGCGAGGTGCGCCCCGGCGCATGGCCGGAACGGCCGGCGCGCTGCAGCAGGCGCGCCACGCCCTTGGGCGAGCCGATCTGCAGCACCCGCTCGACCGGGAGGAAATCCACCCCGAGGTCGAGGCTCGAGGTGCAGACCACAACCTTGAGCCGACCTTCCTTGAGCCCGAATTCGACCCAGTCGCGCACCTCGCGCGCCAGCGAGCCGTGATGCAGGGCGATCAGCCCGGCCCAATCCGGCCGCGCGTCGAGCAGCGCCTGGTACCAGAGCTCGGCCTGCGAGCGGGTGTTGGTGAAGACCAGCGAGGTGGCGGCGCCGTCCAGCTCGGCGACCACCTGCGGCAGCATGCGCAGGCCCAGGTGCCCGGCCCAGGGGAAACGCTCGATGCTTTCGGGCAGCAGCGAGTCGATCGCCAGCGGCTTGTCCACGCGCCCCTCGACCAGCCGGCCGCCGCCGGGATGCAGCAACACTTCCAGCGCGTGCGGCAGGTTGCCGAGGGTGGCCGACAGCCCCCAGACGACCAGCTCCGGCTGCCACTGACGCAGGCGGGCAAGCGCCAGTTGCAGCTGCACGCCGCGCTTGTTGCCGAGCAGCTCATGCCACTCGTCGACGACTACCATGCGCAGCCCGGCGAACGCCTGTCGGGCGTCGGCGCGGGTCAGCAGCAGGGTCAGGCTTTCCGGTGTGGTGACCAGCGCGCTGGGCAGGCGTCGGCCCTGGCGTGCCCGCTCGGCGCTGTCGGTATCACCGGTGCGCAGGCCGACGCTCCAGGCGATGCCAAGCCGCTCCAGCGGCGCCTCCAGGGCGCGAGCCGTGTCGGCGGCCAGCGCCCGCATCGGGGTGATCCAGAGCACGGTCAGCGGCGCCGGCTTGCCCGCCGTGCTGGCGGCGGGTGCCTTCGCCGCGAAGCGGTTCAGCGCACCGAGCCAGACGGCGTAGGTCTTGCCCGAACCGGTGGTGGCGTGGAGCAGCCCGGATTCCCCATCGGCTATCGCTTGCCAGACCTCACGCTGGAAGGCGAACGGCCGCCAGCCGCGACCGGCGAACCATTGCTCGCTCAACAGCCCGGTGGCGTCAGTCATGGGCGTGCCGTGCCGGTTCGCGGTCGAGACCGCTCTCGCGCACGAGTGGGGCAATTCCCGTGGGAGCGGCCTTGGCCTCGCGGTCGATAGTCGGGGCGGGGTGGCAGGGCCGGGCGATCATCCCAGCAGCTCCTTGAGCGTCTCCAGCGTATCGGCTTCTTCCACCGGCTTGTCGTGGCGCCAGCGCAGCATGCGCGGGAAACGCACGGCGATGCCGCTCTTGTGCCGGCTGCTGGCGGCAATGCCCTCGAAGCCGAGCTCGAAGACCAGCGTCGGCGTGACGCTGCGCACCGGGCCGAACTTCTCCACCGTGGTCTTGCGCACGATGGCGTCGACCTGGCGCATTTCCTCGTCGGTTAGCCCGGAATAAGCTTGGCGAAGGGCACCAGTTTGCGTTCGGGATCGCCCGGCGCGCCGTCCCAGACGGCAAAGGTGAAATCGGTATAGAGGCTGGCGCGGCGGCCGTGGCCGCGCTGGGCATAGATGAGCACGGCATCGATCGAGTAGGGCTCGACCTTCCATTTCCACCAGAGCCCGACATCGCGGGTGCGGCCGACGCCATACTGGCCGGCGCGTGCCTTGAGCATCAGCTTCGACGCCGAGGCGACGCGAAGCCTCGCGCTGGCGCGCCAGCTCGGCCCAGCTGTCGGCCTCCAGCAGCGGTGAGGCCATCAGGATCGGGTTCGCACAGCGCTCGACCAGTGCCTCGAGCTGGCGACGACGCAGATGATGTTCCCGTTTGCGCCAATCTTCACCTTCCCACTCGAGCAGGTCGTAGGCGAGCACCGCTACCGGCGCCTCCTGCAGTACCCGGGCGGTGAGGTTCTTGCGGCCGATGCGCTGCTGCAGCAGGGCGAAGGGCTGGACGCCGAAGCGTGGGGCCGGCAACTCGGCCTCATCATCGGCAGCCAGGCGGGCCTGCGGCGAGGGCTGTTGCCAGACCACGATCTCGCCGTCGATCACCGTGCCGTCGGGCAGGCAACCGGCCAGTTCGCATAGCTCGGGGAAGCGCTCGCTGACCAGTTCCTCGCCGCGCGACCAGATCCAGATCATTCCGTCGCGCTTGACCAGCTGGGCGCGAATGCCGTCCCACTTCCATTCCACCAGCCAGTCGGCCGGCGGGCCAAGCAGCTCGTCGAAGCGCTCCGGAACCGCCTGCAGCGGATGGGCGAGAAAGAACGGATAGGGCTGACCGCCGCGCTGGGCGTGCTCGTGCTCGGATTCGGCGGCAATGAGCGCACGATAGCCCTCGGCATCGGGGCGGTGGGAGAGGTCGGTATAGCCCACCAGGCGCTGGGCCACGCGCTTGGGGTCCAGATCAGCCAACGCCGCGAGGGCGCGGGTGACCAGCAGGCGCGACACGCCGACACGGAACGCGCCGGTGATCAGCTTCAGGCTGACCATCAGGCTGCGCCGGTCCAGCTGCGCCCAGAGCGTAGGCAGGCGCTCTGTCAGTGTCTCGGGGGGCAGGCCACGTAGCGGCAGCAATCGCTCCTGCATCCACACCGCCAGCCCCTCGTCGCTGGCCTGTGTTGCTTCGGGGACCAGCAGGGAGATGGTTTCGGCCAGATCGCCTACCGCCTGGTAGCTTTCCTCGAACAGCCATTCCGGCACTCCGGCGATGGCCATTGCGGTTTCCCGCAGCAGCCGCGTCGGCACCAGCTGGCGCGGGCGGCCACCGGCCAGAAAATACACCGCCCAGGCCGCATCCTCGGCCGGCGCCTCACGAAAGTAGTCGCGCATCGCTGCAAGCTTGGCGTTGCTCGAGGTGGTCGCGTCCAGGCGCGCATAGAGATCGGCGAACGCCTTCATGCCGGGGTATCGCCCTGTTGTGCTGGCACGTCGTCTTCCTCGCCGTACTCGGTTTCGAAAGCCTGTGCATCGAGCCCCCGGACCTCGCGCAGATAGCGCACCAGCACCGCCACCGAGCCATGGGTCACCATCACCCGTTCGGCGCCGGATTCGCCGATCGCCCAGAGCAGCCCCGGCCAGTCGGCGTGATCCGAGAGCACGAAGCCGCGATCCACGCCGCGCCGCCGGCGGGTGCCGCGCAGCATCATCCAGCCGCTGGCGAAGGCGTCGGCATAATCGCCGAAGCGGCGCATCCAGGTGCTCCCGCCAGCCGACGGCGGCGCAATGACAATGGCCTGTCTCAGGCGTGGGTCGCTCTTCGCCAGGTCCCCGGCGTAGAGGGTTTCCGGCAGGGCGACGCCGGCTTCGCGATAGACCCGGTTCAGCGGTTCGACGGCGCCGTGCACGACGATCGGACCGATGCCGGCCTCCAGCCCGTGGAGGATGCGCTGCGCCTTGCCGAAGGCGTAGCTGAACAGCACGCTGGTGCGCCCGACCGCGGCGTTGGCCCGCCACCAGTCGTTGATCTCGCGGAACACCTCGCCTGCGCCGGCCAGCGGTAGATCGGCAGGCCAAAGGTGGACTCGGTGATGAAGGTATGGCAGCGCACCGGCTCGAACGCCGCGCAGGTGGCATCGGGCTCGACCTTGTAGTCGCCGGAGGCCACCCAGACTTCGCCGCGGTACTCCAGGCGAACCTGCGCCGACCCGAGTACATGACCGGCCGGGTGAAAGCTCAAACGAACACCGTGATGCTCGAGGGTTTCGCCGTAGGCCAGTGTCTGCAGCGGCATATCGGCGCCGATGCGTGCCCGCAGGATGCCTTGGCTGTCCTGGCTGGCCAGGTAGTGCCCCATGCCCCAGCGCGCATGGTCGCCGTGAGCATGGGTGATGACGGCGCGTTCGACCGGGCGCCAGGGGTCGATGTAGAAATCACCGGGCGGGCAGTACAGGCCTTCGGGGCGGGCGACGACAAGATCCATGGCAGACGGTGCGTGGCGGGCTTGCTGGTTTGGAACCCGGCGCGGCCCCGCGAGTTCGCTGGCCGTGCCGGCGGCGTGGTTTAGCGCGGTCGCACACCCTGGTGTAAGCGCTGCGCCAGCGGCGCTCAGTTCGCCAGAGTCAGATGCGAAATGTCCGGCACGCTGCCTGCCGTCTCGCGGGGCAGCTCGCCGAGGTCGCTGCCGACCGGCGCCCAGGTCGAAACGGGACAGATCGAGGGGCGGTGCCGCGGCCGCGGGGCGGGCGTCCTGCAGGTCGGCACCGATCGGCGCGATACCGAAGTCAGGTGCCTGCACCTCGGCGAAGGCAGCCATGTATTCGTCGCGCGGTGCCACCTCGAGGCGACCGACCGGTGCGGGTGCGGCCGCCGCTGGCGGGGGCGCCAGCTCTATCTCCTCGATCTCGCCGGGCATCGGACAGACTTCGATCCGTGCCCCGGCTCGCTCGATGGCCTGTCGATACTTGTCCACCCCGGCCGCGTCGAGGTTCTGCTTGATGACGATGCGCCGCCCGGAGAACAGCTGGGCGATGCGCTGGGCGTCGGCCTGGAACAGCCGGGCCAGGTTGGCGCGGACCTGAGCCGGGTCGGTCCCGGGCAGCAGCTCTCCGCAAAAGGCGATCTCGTAGCGGGCGTCGGTCATGGTGAGTTCACGTCCTTGAAAGGCTTGGCGCACGTTAATCGATGTCGGCCGGCGGGCAAAGCCTGGGGCGCAGCTTCAGGCAGCGGTGCGAAGAGCGCCTCGATATCGCCTGGCTGCAGCTCGGGCAGCTCGCGGGCGGCTCCCTCGAGCACGCCGGTCGCCAGCTCGGCCTTGCGCCGTTGCAGCTGCTGGATGTGCTCTTCGACGGTGCCGCGGGTGATCAGCCGGTAGACAAACACCGGTTTGTCCTGGCCGATGCGGTAGGCGCGGTCGGTGGCCTGGTTCTCAACCGCCGGGTTCCACCAGGGGGCGTAGTGGATCACGGTGTCGGCGGCGGTGAGGTTCAGGCCCGTGCCGCCGGCCTTGAGGCTGATCAGGAACACCGGCGCCTCGCCGCGCTGGAAGCGCGCCACCGGCGTGCGCCGATCGCGGCTGTCCCCGGTCAGCTTGAGGTAGCCGATGGCGTGCCGCTGCAGCGCTTGCTCGATAAGCGCAAGCATCGAGGTGAACTGGGAGAACACCAGCACCCGGCGCCCCTCGGCGACCAGCTCCCGCAGCATGTCGAGCAGGCTGTCGAGCTTGGCGGAACCCTCGCCCTGTCTGGGGGTGCCCGCCTCGCCCTTGACCAGCCGCAGGTCGCAGCAAACCTGGCGCAGCTTGAGCAGGGCCTCGAGGATGACCATCTGGCTGCTGGCCAGCCCGCGTCGGGCGATTTCTTCGCGTACCTTGCGATCCATGGCCAGCCGCAGATGTTCGTAGCGCTCGCGCTGCGCCTCGTTGAGTTCGACCCAGTGGACCATCTCGCTCTTGGGGGGCAGCTCGCTGGCGACTTCCTCCTTGCGCCGGCGCAGCAGGAACGGTGCGATCCGCGCTTTCAGATGGGCCAGGCGATCCGGGTCGCCGTGCTTTTCGATCGGTGCGCGGTAGTCGCGGTTGAAGGCCTTGGCATCACCCAGCCAGCCGGGCATGAGGAAATCGAACAGCGCCCAGAGCTCGCCGAGATGGTTTTCCAGCGGTGTACCGGTCAGGCACAGCCGTTGCCTGGCGTCGAACCGGCGCACGGCCTGCGCGGCCTTGCCCGACGGGTTCTTGATGTTCTGCGCTTCATCGAGCACCAGCAGGTGCAGCGGTTGCTGGCGCAGCGATTCGATGTCTCGGGTCAGCAATGCGTAGCTGGTCAGCAGGAGGTCGTATTCGCCGAGCTGGGCGAAGTGCTTGCGTCGGCCGCTGCCTTGCAGGGCCAGTACCCGAAGCTGCGGGGCGAAGCGTGCGGCCTCGTCCTGCCAGTTGGGAATCAGGCTGGTCGGCATCACCACCAGCGCAGGGCGGTCGAGGCGGCCGGCCTCCTTCTCGATCAGCAGGTGGGCGAGGGTCTGCAGCGTCTTGCCCAGGCCCATGTCGTCCCCAAGAATCCCTCCACAGTGCAGCTCGCGCAGGGCCTGCAGCCAGGCCACCCCTTGCAGCTGATAGGGCCGCAGCGCTGCACCGAGCCCACTGGGCGGCGAGAGGGGCGCCTGGCGCAGCTGCTGCAGGCGGGTCGCGGCTTCACGCAGCGCTTCGCCGCCGTGCCACTGCAACCCCGCGTCGGCGAGGCCGGCCAGGCGTGCGCCGTCCTCGCGGCTCAGATGCAGCCGACCGCCTTCGAGGGCCTCGTCGAAATACAGCTCGCCGAGCGTGGCGAGGATCGGCCGCAGCCGCGCGAGGGGAAGCAGTACCTGCAACGGCTGGCCATCGCTGCGCCGCGCCTGGTCGAGCTGAATGCGCAGCTGGTCGTCGTCGCTGCGTTGCTGCAGCTGCCGAGGGCGCAGCAGATCACCATGCTGGCGGATCAGCTTGAGCAGTACCGGCAGCAGCCCGATGCGCTGGCCGTCGACGAGAATGCCGACATCGAGATCGAAGCCGTTATCGGCTTCGTCTTCGTGGATTTCGGCGTACCAGTCATCGATTGGCGTCAGGTCGTAAAGAAACCCCGGATGCATGTCGATCTGCCAGCCTGGCGACGCAGCTCCGGCAACTGCTCGCGGACGAAACGCAGCCAGGCATCTTCGTTGGGCAGCAGGTACATCTCCGCCGAATCCCTCGGCAGCGCCTGGCTCTGACGCAGCGCTACGCGAAAGCCGAGGGCCTCGAGCTGCCGCCGCAAGGCCTGCTCGGTCTGTGGCTGGCGGGCAATCAGCAGGAGCTCGTCGCCGTCCGGCTGGCGCAGGCGCTCGCCGTCGCGCTTGCCGTGCACCACGGCGTTGCCATAAACGAAGCTCAACCCGGCGCGGTGCTGGTACTCGCTGGCCATGCGCTGGCTGCCTGGCTGGTAGTTGATCGCCAGGTGGCTGCCAAGGCTGAGCCTCGGGGCGGGCTGCAGGTCATCGACCAGGCGTTCGGCCCGGGGCGCCGTCACGCGTCGCTCCCGCATTGGCGAACTGTGCAACCGCTCATGGCGGCGTGACCTTGATCAGCAGGCCGAGGCCTTGGTTGTCGAGGAAGTTGAGCCGGTTCGGCTCCAGGCGCCGCCGCGTGCTCAGGCGCTCGCTGCCGAGCAGTTCGCCATAAGCGCCGAAGCGGTTGATCCAGAAGGTCGCTTCGGCGGTCACGTATTGTCCGGGCTGCAGGCGCAAGGTGCCCTGCACGGGGTAGTGCGCGTAGTGCCGTTCGCCCGCGACGAGTGCGACCGGTTGCGTAGCGTGGGTAATCGGTTGCCGCCAGGCACGATGCAGCAGGACCTGGTAGCCTGATCGGGTACCAGCTGCGCCGCCAGGGCCATCAGGGCCGGTTCGCGATAGTCGCGGTTACCCAGCAGCCGCGCGCCTTGCGCCCAGTCGTCCGGTGCCGGTCGGCTGGCCAGCAGGACCGGGCCCTGGCGAAACAGGATGAGTTCGATCCGGTATTGCTGCTCGGCCAGCAGGGGCGAGCAGAACAGCGCCGCCAGCACGGCGGCGCAGTACGACAACCGCATAGAGCGTCCTTATTGGTCTGTCGGGGCGAGCCGTTCGAGCAGCGCTTCGAGCGTATTGAAGCGTTCTTCCGGCCGCTCCATCGGGACCTGGAATTTGAACAGCGTAGCGCCCTCGAACTTGTAGCGACTGGGCTGGCTCTGGATCAGCTTGATCAACACCATCGGGTCGACCGAGGTGTCGGCCGAGAACTCGATGCGCCCGCCCTGCGGCCCGGCGTCGATCTTGACGATGCCGAGTTTCTCGGCCTGCAGCTTGAGCAGCGTCAGACGCACCAGGTTCTTGGTCGGCTCGGGCAACAGGCCGAAGCGGTCGATCATTTCCACCTGCAGCTCCTTCAGCCCGTCCTCGTCGGCCGCATTGGCGATGCGCTTGTAGAGAATCAGCCGCGCATGCACGTCCGGCAGGTAGTCCTCGGGAATCAGCGCCGGCAGGCGCAGGTTGATCTCCGGGCCGCCGCCCAGTGGCTGCTCGAGGTTGGGTTGCTCGCCTTTCTGGATGGCCTTGACCGCACGCTCGAGCATCTCCATGTAGAGCGTGAAGCCGACCGCCTGGATCTGGCCGCTCTGGCCTTCGCCGAGCAGTTCGCCGGCGCCGCGGATCTCCAGGTCGTGGGTCGCCAGGACGAAGCCGGCACCGAGATCCTGGGCGTTGGCGATGGCTTCCAGGCGCTTCTGCGCATCGTCGGTCATCTGCTTGCGCGGTGGCGTGAGCAGGTAGCATAGGCCTGGTGGTGGCTGCGCCCGACGCGGCCGCGCAGCTGGTGCAGCTGGGCCAGGCCGAACTTGTCGGCGCGCTCGATGATGATGGTGTTCGCGCTGGGCACGTCGATGCCGGTCTCGATGATGGTCGAGGCCACCAGCACGTTGAAGCGCTTGTGGTAGAAGTCGCTCATCACCTGTTCGAGTTCGCGCTCGCGCATCTGCCCGTGCCCGATGGCGATGCGTGCCTCGGGCACCAGCGTCTGTAGATCCGCGGCGCATTTCTCGATGGTCTTCACGTCGTTGTGCAGGTAATAGACCTGGCCGCCGCGCAGCAGCTCGCGCAGCAGCGCTTCCTTGATGGTCGGGTGGTTTGCCTCCATGACGAAGGTACGAACCGACAGGCGCCGCGCCGGCGGCGTGGCGATGATCGACAGGTCGCGCATGCCGGCCACTGCCATGTTCAGCGTGCGCGGAATTGGCGTGGCGGTCAGGGTGAGGATGTCGACCTCGCTGCGCAGCGCCTTGAGCTGCTCCTTCTGGCGCACGCCGAAGCGGTGCTCTTCGTCGATGATGACCAGCCCCAGATTGCTGAACTTGACGTCGTCCTGCAGCAACTTGTGGGTGCCGATGAGGATGTCGATCTTGCCCTCGGCGAGTTCGGCGATGGCGTTCTGCACATCCTTGGCGGACTTGAAACGGCTCATCACCTCGACGCGCACCGGCCAGTCGGCGAAGCGGTCGCGGAAGCTGTTGTAGTGCTGCTGGGCGAGCAGGGTGGTCGGTACCAGTACGCCGACCTGCCGACCGCCGTGCACGGCGATGAAGGCCGCACGCATGGCGACTTCGGTCTTGCCGAAGCCGACGTCGCCGCAGACCAGCCGGTCCATCGGTTTTGGCGCGAGCATATCGGCCCGCACCGCATCGATCGCCGCTTGCTGGTCGGGGGTTTCCTCGAACGGGAAGCCGGCGGCAAAGGTTTCGTAGTCGACCTGCGGATCGGTGAATGCGTAGCCCTGGCGCGCCGCGCGCCGCGCGTAGATATCCAGCAGTTCGGCAGCGACGTCGCGTACCTGCTCGGCGGCCTTGCGCTTGGCCTTCTGCCATTGTTCGGAGCCGAGCTTGTGCAGCGGCGCCAGCGCGTCGTCGCTGCCGGTGTAGCGGGCGATCAGGTGCAGGCTGGAGACCGGCACGTAGAGCTTGGCGTCGTCGGCGTACTGCAACAGCAGGAATTCCTGCGCCTGGCCTTCGATCTCCAGCGTGACCAGCCCTTGGTAACGCCCGACGCCGTGGTCGATATGCACCACCGGCGAGCCTTCGCGCAGCTCGGTGAGGTTGCGAATGACGTTGTCGCCACCGTCGCGGCCCTTTTCCCGCCGCCGCCGTTGCATGACGCGCTGGCCGAACAGCGGGCTTTCGGCGATCAGTGCGAGGTCGTCGAGCAGCATGCCTTCGTCGAGCGGTGCGATGGTGATCGCCAGGCGTTCCGGGCTTTGCAGGAACCCGGGCCAGCCGTCGACCTCGACCGGGCGCAGCTTGAGTCGCGCCAGCAGCTCTAGCAGCACCTCACGGCGCCCGGCCGATTCGGCGCTGAACAGGACGCGGCCGGGGTATTCGTCGAGAAAGCGGCGCAGCTTGCCGAGCGGCTCACCAGTCTTGGCTTCGATGGCCAGGTCCGGCAGCGTCTGCACCGAGAAGCGTTGCCGGCCCACGCCCGGCTCGATGTCCTGTGCGCTGGCGATCACGCGCGGCCAGTGCTTGAGCCGCGCGAAGCAGTCTTCCACCGGCATGAACAGCTCGGCCGGCGGCAGCAGCGGCCGTTCGGGGTCGACGCGGCGCTCCTCGTAGCGATTGCGCACGTCGTGCCAGAACTGCTCGGCGGCCTGCTCGATGCCGGGCAGGGAAAACACCTGGGTGTCGTCTGGCAGGTAGTCGAACAGCGTCGCGGTCTCGTCGTAGAACAGCGGCAAGTAGTATTCGATGCCGGCAGGGGTAATGCCGGTGGAGAGATCCTGATAGATCGGGCAGCGGCGGAAATCGACGTCGAAGCGCTCACGAAAGCGCGCACGGAATCCCGTGACGGCTTCCTTCTTCAGCGGGAACTCGCGTGCCGGCAGCAGTCGCACCGAGTCGACCTTGTCGACCGAGCGCTGCGATTCGGGATCGAAGGTGCGCAGTGTCTCGATCTCGTCGTCGAACAGGTCGATGCGATAGGGCTGCGCGCTGCCCATGGGGAACAGGTCGATCAGTGCGCCGCGCACGGCGAACTCGCCATGCTCGTAGACGGTGTCGACGCAACGGTAACCGGCGGCCTCCAGGCGCGTGCGCATCTCCTCGACCTCGAGCTTCTGGCCGACGTCCAGTACCAGGCTGGAGCCGAGCAGGAAGCGCTTGGGCGCCAGCCGATGTAGGGCCGTGGTGACCGGCACTACCAGCACGCCGTGGGCCAGCGACGGCAGGCGGTAGAGCGTGTCGATGCGCTGCGAAATGATGTCCTGGTGCGGCGAAAACAGGTCGTAGGGCAGGGTTTCCCAGTCGGGGAAATGAAGCACCGGGAGTTCGGGGGCGAAGAAGGCGAGCTCTTCCTGCAGGCGGTCGGCGCTCTGGCTATCGGCAGTCAGCAGAAGGGTGAATCGGTTGGCGTTGCTGGCGGCTTCGGCGATCGCCAGGCTCAGCGCAGCTCCGGAAAGGTTGCCCCAGTGTTGCTTGCCGCCAGCGGCAGGCAGGGGCGCAAGGCGCAGGACGGACACGAGTGGGCGTGGCTCCGATCGAAAAATAGGCCGGCGGGATTGTAACTATCGACATGCGCGGCTGTCAGTGTTTCGTCCGCTGCACAATGGCGGGCGCCAAGGAGTGACATTCATCTTCCGGCAGGGGAGGGCTGATGACACGCAACTGGCGCGCCGTCATAATGTAGCCCCTTTTTTCAGCCCCTACATGTGGAAGGAACTGTCCCGTGACTCAGAAGCCCGACCAGTGTCTTGGTGAATGGATTGACCGCGAAGCGCTCGCCGAAGCGATGATTCCGCTGATTGGTCAGCTGTACCGTAACAACAACGTGGTGACTTCGATCTACGGACGCGGCCTGATCAATCGTTCGGTCATCGAAATCCTCAAGGCCCATCGCTTCGCGCGTCACCGTCTGGCTGACGAGACCGAGCTGTCGGTTCACGATTCCTTCCAGGTGCTCAAGACCATGAGCGAGATGAACCTGGGCGCGGCGTCGATCGACCTGGGCAAGATGATCGCCAAGTACAAGGAAAAGGGCGAAGGGCGCGGCCTGGAACAGTTCGTGCGCGACGAGCTGTCGGCGGTTGCCGACAAGCGTCATGCCGCCGCAGGACACAAGGGCACCGACGTGGTGCTCTATGGTTTCGGTCGTATCGGCCGCCTGCTGGCACGTATCCTGATCGAGAAGACCGGTGGCGGCGACGGGCTGCGCCTGCGTGCCATCGTCGTGCGCAAGGGGGCGGAGAACGATCTGATGAAGCGCGCCAGCCTGCTGCGCCGCGATTCGGTTCATGGCCCGTTCAATGGCACCATCACCATCGACGAAGCCAGCAACACCATCAGCGCCAACGGCAACCTGATCCAGGTGATCTATTCGAACGATCCGTCTTCGGTCGATTACACCCAATACGGTATCGAGAACGCCCTGCTGGTCGACAACACCGGCAAATGGCGTGATGCCGAAGGCCTGAGCCAGCACCTCAAGTGTGCCGGCGTCGCGCGCGTGGTGTTGACCGCGCCGGGCAAGGGCGAGCTGAAGAACATCGTCCACGGCATCAACCACGGCGAAATCACCGCCGACGACAAGATCATCTCCGCGGCTTCCTGTACCACCAACGCCATCGTGCCGGTGCTCAAGGCGGTGAACGACCAGTACGGCATCGTCAACGGTCACGTGGAAACCGTCCACTCCTACACCAACGACCAGAACCTGATCGACAACTTCCACAAGGGCAGTCGTCGTGGCCGCAGTGCTCCATTGAACATGGTGATCACCGAGACCGGCGCGGCGACCGCGGCTGCGAAAGCGCTGCCGGTGCTCAAGGGCAAGCTGACCGGCAATGCCATCCGCGTGCCGACGCCGAACGTCTCGATGGCCATTCTCAACCTCAACCTCGAGAAGGCGACCAGCCGCGACGAAATCAACGAGTACCTGCGTCAGGTGGCCATGCACTCGGAGCTGCACAAGCAGATCGACTTCGTCAACTCGCCGGAAGTTGTTTCAACGGATTTCGTCGGTTCCCGCCACGCTGGCGTGGTGGACGCCGAGGCGACCATCTGCAGCGACAACCGCGTCGTGCTCTACGTCTGGTATGACAACGAGTTCGGCTACAGCTGCCAGGTGGTGCGCGTCATGGAAGAAATGGCTGGGGTCAACCCTCCCGCCTTCCCGCGCTGATCGCCAGCGGTCGCCAAAGAAAACGGGAGCCTCAGGGCTCCCGTTTTTTATTACCCAGAGGTCGAGTTTCCTTTGGGCGTTATTCAGGGTTTGCTTGTCTGCAGTCAAAAAGCAGCCTGCTTCGGGTGGCCATGCGGCAAGGCAGACCTCTATAATCGGGCGGATTTTTTACCTGGACCTGCGGCATAGCGCCGCGCCGAAGTCATGTCGGCGTGGCGGAGCGGCTATTAGGCCGCGATTGTCACGCAGGTGCGGAAAGTGCTTATAAATTAATTGGTTAGGCAAACCGATGATCAATATAAAACGAGGGCTGGATCTGCCCGTCGCCGGGGAGCCCGCGCAGCGGATCGAGCTGGCAGGCCCATCAGGAGCGTCGCGGTCATAGGCTTTGATTATCCGACCATGAAGCCAACCATGGCCGTGCAAGTGGGTGATCGGGTCAAGCTTGGACAAGTGCTGTTCTCCGACAAGAAAACGCCCGGGGTCCACTACACTGCGCCGGGTGCCGGCGTGGTCAGCGCGATCAATCGCGGCGAGAAACGCGTCCTGCAGTCGGTCGTGATCGACCTGGAAGGTGACGATCAGCTGGAGTTTGCCAGCTATCCTGCCGCCCAACTCGAGGCGCTGTCCGCCGAACAGGTTCGCGAAAATCTCCAGCAGTCCGGGCTGTGGACGGCGCTGCGTACTCGCCCGTACAGCAAGGTGCCGGCGGTCGACGCCATGCCCAGTTCGATCTTCGTCACGGCGATCGATACCCACCCGCTTGCCGCCGACCCTGTCGTGATCATCAGCGAGCAGCCGGAAGCCTTCGAAAACGGCCTGAAAGTGCTCGGCAATATCGCACCGATTTACCTGTGCAAGGCTGGTGGTGCAGCGCTGCCCGGCGAGGGTTTGGCCAAGGTCCGAAGCGAAGCCTTCCAGGGGCCGCACCCGGCCGGGCTTGCGGGTACCCATATCCACTTCCTCGACCCTGTCAGTGCGACCAAGAGTGTCTGGAATATCGGCTATCAGGACGTCATTGCCATCGGCAAGCTGTTCGTCAGTGGACGGCTCTCGGTAGAGCGTGTCGTTTCGCTGGCCGGGCCGGTCGTCGACAAGCCGCGCCTGGTGCGCGCGCGCCTCGGCGCCAACCTCGACGAGCTCACTGCCGGTGAATTGCAGCCGGGAGCCAATCGCGTGGTCTCGGGTTCGCTGCTCGGTGGCCGCACCGCGCATGGTGCGTTCGCCTATCTCGGCCGCTACCACCAGCAGGTGTCCTGCCTGCGCGAGGGCAAGGAGCGCGAGATGCTGCACTACCTGCGTGCGGGCTCCGACAAGCACTCGGTGCTGAACATCTTCATCTCCAAGCTGATGGGCGCCAAGAAATTCGCGCTTACCACCACCACCAACGGCAGCCCGCGGGCGATGGTGCCGGTCGGTAACTACGAGCAGGTCATGCCGCTGGACATCCTGCCGACCCAGCTGCTGCGTTCGCTGATCGTCGGCGACACCGAGATGGCGCAAAAGCTCGGCTGTCTGGAACTCGATGAAGAGGACCTGGCGCTGTGCACCTATGTCTGCGCCGGCAAGTATGAATACGGCCCGATCTTGCGGGACAACCTGACCCGCATCGAGAAGGAGGGATAAGGCATGGGCATTCGCGCATTCCTCGACAAGATCGAGCACCATTTCGAGAAGGGCGGCAAGTACGAGAAGTGGTACGCGCTCTATGAAGCGGCAGACACCTTTCTCTATCGCCCCGGCAGCGTGACCAAGACCACCGCGCACGTGCGTGACGGTCTCGATCTCAAGCGCATGATGATCACCGTCTGGCTGTGCACCTTCCCGGCGATGTTCTTCGGGATGTGGAACACCGGCTATCAGGCGAACCTGATCTATGCCGCCAACCCCGATCTGCTGCAAGCCCAGGGGGACTGGCAGTTCGCGTTGACCGCGATGCTCGCCGGTTTCGATCCCAACAGCCTATGGGACAACTTCATCCAGGGCGCCGCTTACTTCTTGCCGATCTACGCAGTGACCTTCATTGTCGGCGGCTTCTGGGAAGTGCTGTTCGCCTCGATCCGCAAGCATGAGGTCAACGAAGGGTTCTTCGTGACGTCGGTGCTGTTCGCATTGATCCTGCCGCCGTCCATCCCGCTCTGGCAGGTGGCGCTGGGCATCAGCTTCGGTGTGGTGATCGGCAAGGAAGTGTTCGGCGGCACCGGCAAGAACTTCCTCAACCCGGCGCTGACCGGTCGTGCCTTCCTGTTCTTTGCCTATCCGGCACAGATGTCCGGTGATGCGGTCTGGACAGCGGTCGACGGTTTCGCTGGCGCGACCACGCTCAGCCTGGGCTTCGCCGGTGGTATCGACAACGTGGTGCAGAATGGCATCACCTGGATGGACGCCTTCGTCGGTACCATCCACGGCTCGATCGGTGAAACCAGCACCCTGGCCATCTTCATCGGTGGCGCTGTGCTGCTGCTGACCAAGATCGCTTCCTGGCGCATCGTCAGCGGCGTGATGCTCGGCATGATCGGTCTCAGCTATCTGTTCAACCTGATCGGCTCGGACACCAATGCCATGTTCGCCATGCCCTGGTACTGGCACATGGTCGCCGGTGGCTTTGCTTTCGGCATGATCTTCATGGCCACCGACCCGGTGTCGGCATCGATGACCAATACCGGCAAGTGGGTGTTCGGCATCCTCATCGGGGTCATGGTGGTACTCATCCGCGTGGTCAACCCGGCGTTCCCGGAAGGCATGATGCTGGCGATCCTGTTCGCCAACCTCTGTGCGCCTTTGATTGATCACTTCGTCGTTCAGGCCAACGTCAAGCGGAGGCTGGCCCGTAATGTCTAGTCAGAAAGAATCCACCGTTCGCACGCTGACGGTAGCCCTGCTGGTCTGCCTCGTGTGCTCGGTCTTCGTCGCCGGCGCGGCGGTCGCGCTGCGACCCACGCAACAGCAGAACGCGTTGCTGGACAAGCAGCGCAGCATTCTTGCGATCGCCGGACTGGGCGAAGCCGGCATGTCCGGCAAGCAGGTGCGCGAGCTGTTCAATGAACGCATCGTCACCCGTCTGGTCGATCTCGAAACCGGCAAATTCAGCGACGAGTTCGAGGCCAAGAGCTTCGATCCGCTGGCCGCCGCCAAGGATCCGCAGCTGTCGCAGGCTCTGCCGGCCGAGCAAGATATCGCCTCGATCAAGCGCCGTGAGCGTTACAGCATCGTGTACATCGTCGAGGGGCAGGGTGAGGGGGCGATCGATACCCTGATCCTGCCGGTCCGTGGTTATGGCCTGTGGTCCACGCTGTACGGCTTCATGGCGCTCGAGGGTGATCTGAATACGGTTGCCGGCCTGGGCTTCTATCAGCACGGTGAAACGCCCGGCCTCGGCGGCGAAGTGGACAATCCGAAGTGGCGCGGCCTCTGGCCGGGCAAGGAGCTGTTCGGTGACAACGGCAACCTGGCGATCCAGGTCGTCAAGGGTGGTGTCGATCCGAAGAGCCCGAAGGCCGACCATCAGGTCGACGCGCTTGCCGGGGCAACCCTGACCAGCAACGGTGTGAACAACCTGTTGCATTTCTGGCTCGGTGAAAACGGCTTCGGTCCTTTTATCGCTAACCTGCGTGCCGGGGAGGCCTGAACATGTCGCAACCCAAAGTCAAAGACGTTCTCCTGAATCCGATCGTCGCCAACAACCCGATCGGTCTGCAGATTCTCGGTATCTGCTCCGCACTGGCGGTGACCTCGAACCTGAAGACCGCGCTGGTGATGTCCATCGCGCTGACCCTGGTGACCGGTTTCTCCAACCTGTTCATCTCGATGATCCGCAGCCAGATCCCAAGCTCGATCCGCATGATCGTGCAAATGGTGATCATCGCCTCGTTGGTGATCCTGGTCGACCAGGTGCTCAAGGCCTATGCCTTCAGCCTGTCCAAGCAGCTGTCGGTATTCGTCGGCCTGATCATCACCAACTGCATCGTGATGGGGCGCGCCGAGGCGTTCGCCATGCAGAACCCGCCACTGCTTTCGTTCTTCGATGGCATCGGTAACGGCCTGGGCTACAGCGCCATGTTGATCGTGCTGGGTATCGTTCGCGAGCTGTTCGGCGCCGGCAAACTGTTGGGTTACACCATCCTGCCGGTGGTCAACGACGGCGGTTGGTACCTGCCGAATGGCCTGCTGTTGCTGCCGCCGTCCGCGTTCTTCCTCATCGGTCTGATCATCTGGGGCATCCGTAGCTGGAAGAAGGAACAGGTCGAGAAACCTGCCTTCAAGATGGCGCCGCAAGTCTCGAGCAAGGAGGCTTACTAATGGAGCATTACATCAGCCTGTTCGTCCGCGCCGTGTTCATCGAGAACATGGCCCTGGCGTTCTTCCTCGGCATGTGTACCTTCATCGCGATTTCGAAGAAGGTCGAAACCGCAATTGGCCTGGGTATCGCGGTGATCGTCGTGCAGACGGTCACCGTGCCGGCCAACAACCTGATCTACACCTACCTGCTGAAGGCCGGGGCATTGTCCTGGGCCGGGTTGCCGGATGTGGACCTGAGCTTTCTCGGTCTCCTGAGCTATATCGGCGTGATCGCGGCCATCGTGCAGATCCTCGAGATGCTGCTCGATAAGTACGTGCCCAGCCTGTACAACGCGCTGGGTGTGTTCCTCCCGCTGATCACCGTGAACTGCGCCATCATGGGTGGCACGCTGTTCATGGTCGAGCGTGACTACAACCTCGGCGAGAGCATGGTCTACGGGCTCGGCTCCGGCGCTTCCTGGGCTCTTGCCATCGCCTTGCTGGCAGGCATCCGCGAGAAGCTGAAATACAGCGACGTACCGGAAGGGCTGCAGGGACTGGGCATCACCTTCATCACCATCGGCCTGATGTCGCTGGGCTTCATGTCTTTCTCCGGCGTGCAGCTGTAAGGACGGGATGATCAGATGAACTACGAAATCTTCCTTGCCATCGGCATGTTCACCGCCATCGTGCTTGCACTGGTGGTGATCATCCTGGCGGCGCGCGCCAAGCTGGTTTCCAGCGGCGACGTCAATATCGAAATCAACGGCGAGCGGACCATCACCGTTCCGGCCGGCGGCAAGCTGTTGCAGACCCTCGCGGCCAACAACATCTTCCTGTCCTCGGCCTGTGGTGGTGGCGGTACCTGCGCCCAGTGCAAGTGCATCGTCGAGAGCGGTGGCGGCGAGATGCTGCCCACCGAGGCCTCGCACTTCACCCGCCGCGAGGCGACTGCCGGCTGGCGTCTGTCCTGTCAGACCCCGGTCAAGCAGGACATGAAGATCGAGGTGCCGGAAGAAGTCTTCGGCGTGAAGAAGTGGGAATGCACGGTGGAGTCCAACCCCAACGTGGCCACCTTCATCAAGGAGCTGACCCTGCGTCTGCCGGAAGGCGAGAACGTGGACTTCCGCGCCGGTGGCTACGTGCAGCTGGAATGCCCGCCGCACACCGTCTACTACAAGGACTTCGACATCCAGCCCGAATACCGTGGCGACTGGGACAAGTTCAACATGTGGCGCTACGTGTCCAAGGTCGACGAGACCGTGATCCGTGCGTACTCCATGGCGAACTACCCGGAAGAAAAGGGCATCGTGAAGTTCAATATCCGTATTGCTTCGCCGCCGCCGGGTCGTGACGACCTGCCGCCGGGCCAGATGTCGTCCTACGTGTTCAGCCTCAAGCCGGGCGACAAGGTCACCGTGTACGGGCCCTTCGGCGAGTTCTTCGCCAAGGACACCGACGCCGAGATGGTCTTCATCGGCGGTGGTGCCGGCATGGCGCCGATGCGTTCGCACATCTTCGACCAGCTCAAGCGTCTGAAGTCCAAGCGCAAGATCAGCTTCTGGTACGGCGCCCGTTCGCTGCGTGAAGCCTTCTACGTGGAAGAGTTCAACAAGCTGGCCGAGGAGAACCCGAACTTCACCTGGCACCTGGCGCTGTCCGACCCGCTGCCCGAGGACAACTGGACCGGCTACACCGGCTTCATCCACAACGTGCTGTACGAGAACTACCTCAAGAGCCATCCGGCCCCCGAGGATTGCGAGTTCTACATGTGCGGCCCGCCCATGATGAACGCCTCGGTAATCAAGATGCTGACGGACCTGGGGGTCGAACCGGAGAACATCCTGCTCGACGACTTCGGCGGTTAGCATGATCAAAGCGCTACTGCAGCCCGTCTTGACTGCCGCTCTCGCGGCAGCCCTGACGGGCTGTCTGTTTCAGGACCGGCTCGAAAGCTTCGACGGGCCGACCATGGGCAGTACCTATTCGATCAAGTATGTGCGGGGCGACGGCGTGCCCGCGCGCGATGTGCTGCAGAAGGAAACCGAGCGGATATTGGCCGATCTGGACCGACAGCTGTCGACCTACAGAGCCGACTCGGACATCGCCCAATTCAACCGGCTGCCGGCCGGGCAGTGCCAGGCCGTGCCTGAGGCTGTACGTGAGCTGGTCGCCGCCGGCGAGCGGCTATCCAGGCAGACTGGCGGCGCCCTCGACCTCACGCTGGAGCCGTTGCTCGACCTCTGGGGGTTTGGCCCGCAGGGGCGCATGGAGCGCATTCCGTCCGAGAGCGAAATCGCCACGGCGCGGGAGAATGTCGGTCACCGACATCTGCGAATCGAAGGCGAGCAGCTGTGCAAGGATGTTGCCGCCCAGGTCGATTTCAACAGCATCGCGGCGGGCTATGCGGTGGATCGGGTCGTGGCGCGGCTGAAGGCGCTCGGCGTGAAGAGCTATCTGGTCGAAATTACCGGCGAGCTCAAGGCCGAAGGGCACAAGCCGGACGGCCAGCCCTGGCGGATCGCGATCGAAGCGCCACGTGACGACCAGCGAGTAGCGCAGCGGATCGTCGAACTCGATGGCCTCGGTGTGTCGACCTCTGGCGACTATCGCAACTATTTCGAGCGGGATGGCCGGCGCTATTCCCATACAATCGACCCGACCACCGGCGCCCCTATCGAGCATCGGTTGGCCGCTGTCACGGTGCTGCATCCCTCGACCCTCAAAGCCGATGGTTTGTCGACGGCACTGATGGTGCTGGGGCCGGACAAGGGACTGGAGTTCGCCAATCGGCACCAGCTCGCGGCCCTCTTCGTCGTGCGGCAGGGTCAGCAATTCGTCAGTACGAGCTCCACGGCTTTCAAACAGCTGTTCGGTGAAGGAGAAGACAAATGACCTGGCTACTGGTTTTTCTGGTGATGCTTCTCGTCGTCTTTGGCATGGCCATTGGCGTGATCATGGGGCGCAAGCCGATTGCGGGTTCTTGTGGAGGTATCGCGGCCTTGGGAATCGAGAAGGAATGCTCGATCTGCGGAGGCAGCCGCGAAAAGTGCGAGGAAGTGAACCAGGAGCGAGCGCAGACGCAGAGCGACCTGGCCTACGACGCGACCCGTAAGTGAGTGGATTCGGCCCGTGTCGAGCGCCGTGCGCCCCACGGGCAATGAAGGATTGTTTGGTGCGGCGCTAGCGTAGCGACCGCGTTTGGGGAGTACATATGGCTGTCTATAACTACGATGTGGTGGTGCTGGGCTCCGGCCCGGCCGGCGAAGGCGCGGCGATGAACGCCGTCAAAGCCGGGCGCAAGGTCGCCGTGGTCGACAATCGACGCTGGTGGGCGGCAACTGCACCCACCTGGGGACCATTCCGTCCAAGGCGCTGCGTCACTCGGTGCGCCAGATCATGCAGTACAACACCAACCCCTTGTTTCGTCAGATCGGCGAACCGCGCTGGTTCTCCTTCCCGGACGTGCTCAAGAGCGCCGAGAAGATCATCAGCAAGCAGGTGACCTCGCGCACCGGTTACTACGCGCGCAACCGGATCGATACCTTTTTTGGAACGGCCAGCTTCGCCGATGAGCAGAGCGTCGAGGTGGTCTGCCTGAACGGTATGGTCGAGAAGCTGGTGGCCAAGCAGATCGTGATCGCCACCGGGTCGCGCCCCTATCGCCCGGCTGACATCGACTTCAACCACCCGCGGATCTACGACAGCGACACCATCCTTACGCTGAGCCATACGCCGCGTCGGATGATCATCTACGGGGCCGGGGTGATCGGCTGCGAATATGCTTCCATCTTCAGTGGCCTGGGCGTGCTCGTCGATCTCATCGACAATCGCGATCAGCTGCTGTCGTTCCTCGACGACGAGATTTCCGATGCGCTGTCCTACCACCTGCGCAACAACAATGTGCTGATCCGGCATAACGAAGAGTACGAGCGCGTCGAGGGGCTGGACAACGGTGTGATCCTGCACCTGAAGTCGGGCAAGAAGATCAAGGCCGATGCCTTCCTCTGGAGTAACGGGCGTACCGGCAACACCGACAAGCTGGCGCTGGAGAACATCGGCTTGAAGGCCAACAGTCGTGGCCAGGTTCAGGTCGATGAGCACTACCGCACCGAGGTCGGCAACATCTATGCGGCGGGTGATGTGATCGGCTGGCCCTCGTTGGCCAGTGCAGCCTACGACCAGGGACGCTCGGCAGCTGGGAGTATCGTCGAGAACGATACCTGGCGGTTCGTCGACGACGTGCCGACGGGCATCTACACCATTCCGGAGATCAGCTCGATCGGCAAGAACGAGCGCGAGCTGACGCAGGCCAAGGTCCCCTACGAGGTCGGCAAGGCGTTCTTCAAGAGCATGGCGCGTGCGCAGATCTCCTACGAACCGGTCGGCATGCTGAAGATCCTCTTCCATCGCGAAACGCTAGAGGTGCTTGGCGTGCATTGCTTCGGCTATCAGGCCTCGGAGATCGTGCATATCGGTCAGGCGATCATGAACCAGAAGGGGGAGGCGAATTCGATCAAGTACTTCGTCAACACCACCTTCAACTACCCGACCATGGCCGAGGCTTATCGGGTCGCGGCGTTTGACGGTCTGAACCGGCTTTTTTGAGAGGCTCCGACCGGTGGCCTGAGCCGGTCGGAGGCACCGGTGATTCCCGGCAATGGCATTGGCCCAACCGGGAAAGCCTTTAGATCAGGTCACGGTAGCGTACCGCATGCTGCCAAGCGTCCAGGCCCGTCGGCACCCGCCGGCGGGCCTTTTCGTTTTCCGCTACCGTCCGGCCAGGGTGGTGGTGGCAAGCCTGGGGAAGTCGGTGATCAGGCTGTCGACGCCCATGTCCGCCAGACGCAGCATGAGTGCCGGCTCGTTCACCGTCCAGGTGGAGACATGCAGGCCTTGTCGCTGTGCCTTGAGCAGTCGCCCGGGCGTACAGAGCGTCCATTTCAGGGCTAGCAGGTTGCAGCCATACGCCTTGGCGACCTTCAGCGGGTCGAGCCAGCCATACTCGGCGACCAGGCCGCGGGAAAGATGCGGGGCCAGCTCTGCAAGCGCCTTGAGCACCACGCGCGATCCGGAGGTCACCGTGATCCGCTCGCTAAGGCCGTGGCGTTCGGCGAGGGTAGCGATCGCCAGCACCGTCCGCCTGGCGCGTTCATGCGATGCGCTTTTGACTTCCAATTGCCAATGCTCGAAGTCGCAGCCAGCAAAAAGCTCTTCCAGGCGTGGAATCGGGCACGGCTGTTCCCAGCCGGGGCCACCGAGGCGAGCGTCGTAGCTGGCAAGCTCCTGCGCGCTATGTTCGGCGACTTTGCCGCGCCGGCCGGTGGTGCGCTTCAGTGTGGGATCGTGGATGACCATCAGCTCGCCATCGCGAGAGAGATGTAAATCGAGTTCGCAGCGGTTCACACCGTCTTGCAGGCACAGCTGAAAGCCGGCCAGTGTATTTTCCGGCGCTTGGCCCTTTGCGCTCGATGGCCATAGATCTGGGTCACGGTTGCTGCTGATCCTGAGGAAGGTGAAGAGGCCGATGGTCGATGACGCTGTCGATGACGCGGTCGCCTTCGAAGTAGACCGAAAAGGTGCGGTAGTCCCAACGGGTGATCGGCGGCTGGCCGACAGGGGAATGTTCGTTGTCGGGTAACCCGAAGCGTTCCAGCACTGCGCCCTTGCTAGCCCCGCGCGAGGGTAGCGCCAGCTCGCCGCCGCCCTGTTGGCCGAGCGGAATGATGATCTGTTCGGCCTGTAGCGCACTGCTGAAGGCGAGGGTCAGGCTGAGAAGGGCGTAGCGCAACATCGGATCAATCTCCTTGCGGGGTCTCACGTGCCAGGCGACGTTCCAGCGCCTGTTTCTGCAGGATATGCCGAGCCAGCAGTTGCCGTTGTGCGTCAGTCAGCGCTTCGAATTCCGTGCCGAGCTGAAACTTACCGCCTTCCGCGGCTTCGCAGTGCAGGACGCGTGCAGCGAGCAACAGGCCGAGGCCCTGCGGCAAGAGAACCATCTTGAGGAGCAGCGGCGTGCCAACCCTAATCGGCTGCTCGTGAACGAAGCTAACGCCACCTTCCGACAGGGTGACGTCGCGCTCGCAGTCGCCCTCGGCGAGCAATCCCTGCGCCAGCGCCTGGCCGAGCAGGTCGATGCGTCGGTTTTGCACCTTCAGGTAGTTGGCCAGGGTGCGATTCTGATCGGCAATTTGCCGCAACAGATGCTGGGACTCGAAATCCAGCTGATGCAGCTCGGCGAGCAAGGCGAACTGCCGTGGCAGCGCAGGCGCTGATTGTTACCGTCCGCTTCAGCGGGCAGTATTTCCAGTGCGATGCGGTCCTCGATACGGTAGTATTCCCGGCGTTCTTCAGTGTCTTGTGTCGGCATGGCACGCCCCGCTAACGATGGTGGCGTGAGTCTATCAGGCCTTCGGGCATCAGCCGTCACGCTCGTTTTTCCCCGCCAGCGAATAAGTCGACCTATGTTCAGACCGCTGTCCGTATTCATCGGAGCGCGCTATACACGCGCCAAGCGCCGCAGCCTGTTCGTCTCCTTCATTTCCTTCACCTCGATGATCGGCTTGGCCCTGGGCGTGCTGGTGATGATCCTGGTCCTGTCAGTGATGAATGGCTTCGATCATGAGATGCGTACCCGTGTGCTTGGCATGGTGCCGCACGCGACCCTCGAACGCGCCGTTCCAATCGATGGCTGGGAGGCGCTCGCCGAGCGAATCCAGGCCAACCCACAGGTGGCGGCCGTCGCCCCGTTCATCCAGGCCCAGGGTCTGCTGACCAATCGAGGCCAGGTGAGCAAGATCCTGATCAATGCGGTCGATCCAGCGGCAGAGCGCAGGGTTTCGATCATCGATCAGTTCTTCCGCGAGGGCTCGCTGGACGACCTGGCCCCGGGTGAGTTCGGCATTGTCATCGGCGACAAGGCGGCGCAGAAACTCGGCCTTGCCGTCGGTGACAAGGTGACGTTCGTTGCTCCGGAAGTGACCGTCACGCCGGCGGGGATGTTTCCGCGCATGAAGCGCTTCACCGTGACAGGCATCTTCCATGTCGGCGCTGGCGAGATCGACGGCTACGTTGCGATGGCGAATATTGCTGACCTGGCACGTCTCAAGCGCTGGAAACCCGGGCAGGTGCAGGGGCTGCGGCTGCGCTTCGAAGACTTGTTCCAGGCGCCTCGCATCGCCTGGGAGTTGGCCGGCCAGCTGGGTGAGGACTACTACTCGCGCGATTGGACGCGTACGCACGGCAACCTCTATCAGGCCATTCGCATGGAAAAGGCGATGATCGGGCTGCTGCTGCTGCTGATCGTGGCCGTGGCCGCCTTCAACATCATCTCGACACTGGTCATGGTCGTTACCGACAAACGTGGCGATATCGCATCCTGCGCACGCTGGGGGCTACGCCGCGGCAGATCATGGCGATCTTTATGGTCCAGGGCACGGTCATCGGCGTGGTCGGCACGCTGGTCGGAGCCGTACTTGGCATCCTCGCCGCGCTGAACGTCAGTGCCGGCATCGCCTGGCTGGAGCGGCTGATCGGGCACAAATTTCTCAATGCGGACGTCTACTTCATCGACTATCTGCCGTCCCGTCTGCTGGCTGCCGACGTGATCCAGGTCTGCGTCGCGGCACTGCTGCTGAGTTTCCTTGCCACGCTGTATCCGGCCTGGCGTGCCGCGCGCACGCAGCCGGCCGAAGCGCTACGTTATGAGTGAGCTGGCCATGAATGCTGCAAATCCCGAAAGCGCCGTCCTGAGTTGCCGCAACCTGGGCAAACGCTACGATCAGGGCCCGGAATCGGTCGAGGTGCTCGGCAATCTCGAACTGGAGCTCTTTCCCGGCGAGCGTGTCGCCATCGTCGGCAGCTCCGGCTCCGGCAAAAGCACCTTGCTCAACCTGCTCGGCGGGCTCGATACGCCCAGCGAGGGCAGCGTCTGGCTCGCGGGCGAGCAGCTTTCAGCGCTCAACGAGAAGGAGCGTGGACTGCTGCGCAATCGGGCGCTTGGTTTCGTCTATCAGTTTCACCATCTGCTGCCTGAGTTCACTGCGCTCGAGAACGTTTGCATGCCTCTGCTCATCGGCCGAACCGACCTCTCCGAGGCACGACGGCGCTCGACCGAATTGCTCGAGCGGGTAGGGCTTGGCCATCGTCTGGAGCACAAGCCCGCCGAGCTTTCCGGCGGCGAGCGGCAGCGTGTGGCTATCGCCCGTGCGCTGGTCAACCGCCCGGCGCTGGTCCTGCTTGACGAGCCGACCGGCAATTTGGATCACCATACGGCGCAAGGCATCCAGGAGCTGATGCTCGAACTCAGTCGCTCGCTGCGCACGGCGTTTCTGGTGGTGACCCACGACCCGCAGCTGGCGGCTCAGATGGACAAGATCCTGCGCCTGCAGGATGGCCGCCTGGTGGCTGAATGATGTTTCGTCCGCTCAGCCTGTTCATTGGCAGTCGCTACACCCGGGCCAAGCGCCGAAACCACTACATCTCGTTCATTTCGCTGACCTCGTTGATCGGCCTGGCGCTAGGCGTGCTGGCCATGATCCTGGTGCTGTCGGTGATGAACGGCTTCCAGCGTGAAATGAGCGCGCGCATCCTCGGGATGATTCCCCATGCGACGATCTTCGGCCCGGAACCGATCGAAGACTGGCAGTCGCTCGCGGCACGGATCGGGAAGCAGCCGCAGGTACTCGGCGCCGCGCCGCTTACCCAGCTCGAGGGCATGCTCTCCTACAAGGGCGCCATGCAGCCGGTGCAGATCAGCGGGATCGAACCAAGCGCCGAGGCGCGGGTATCGATCGTCGCTTCGCGCATGATCGCAGGTCGCCTCGACGACTTGCGTCCCGGTGACTACGGCGTGGTGCTGGGGGTGATCACGGCCAGGCGCTTCGGCTCTCGGTCGGTGACAAGCTGACGCTCATCGTGCCTGAACCGAGTGATGCTCCCGGTGGCGTCACGCCGCGCATGCAGCGGTTGACCGTGGTTGGCCTATTCAAAGTGGGCGCCGATCTCGACGGCAGCCTGGTGATGATCCATCGTGCCGACGCCGCGGCCATTCAGCGCTGGCCGGCCGATCAGGTTCAGGGCGTACGAGTGCGCCTCGCCGATCTGTATCAGGCGCCGGCTATCGCGGCCCGGATCGCCGCCACCTTGGGGCCGGGCTATCACGCTGAAGACTGGTCGAAGACGCAGGGTAGCCTGTTCAGCGCGATGAAGATGGAAAAGACCATGATCGGGCTGTTACTGATGCTGATCGTCGCGGTCGCCGCCTTCAACATCATCGCCACGCTGATCATGGTCGTTGCCGACAAGCGGGCGGACATCGCCATCCTGCGCACGCTGGGCGCCACGCCTCGGCAGATCATGGCGATCTTCATGGTGCAGGGCAGCATTATCGGCCTGAGTGGCACGCTGATCGGCGTGGTGCTGGGTGTGCTCGGCGCGCTCAATGTCAGTTCGCTGGTGGGTTGGCTCGAGCGCGTGTCGGGCCAGCACATCTTCAGCTCGGACGTCTATTTCATCAGCAGCCTGCCATCAGAGTTGCAGGTACTGGATGTCGTGGTCGTGGCTGCGGTGGCGCTTTCGCTCAGCTTTCTGGCGACCCTCTATCCAGCCTGGCGCGCCGCGCAGACGCAGCCGGCCGAGGCATTGCGCTACGAGTGAGGCTCAGCGGCGCCCGTGCTGGCGCCGACGCCAGCTGCGGCCGACCCACCAGCGCCAGTAGGCCTGGGTGCCGAAGTAGCCCAGCAGGGCCAGAACCGCAGCCATCACCAGCGAGCCCAGGTACAGGGGCTGCCAGTTATCCCTGAGCAGATGCGTCACCCAGGCCAGGCTCAACTCCTCTGGCATTCCGATCGCCGGTGTATCCATCAGCCAGGCGCCGAGCTTGTAGTTGCAATAAAACACCGGCGGCATCGTCAGCGGGTTGGTCAGCCAGACCAGGCCGATGGCGATCGGCAGATTGGCTCTGGCAGGGAGCGCACAGAGCGCCGCTGCGAGCATCTGCATGGGCATCGGAATCATCGCCCAGAACAGGCCGATGCCCATCGCGCGGGCAACTGAGTGGCGGTTCAGGTGCCAGAGATTGGGATCGTGAATCAGGCCGCCAAGAAATCTCAGTGACTTGTTACCCTTGATGCGGTCGGGGTGGGGCATGTAGCGCTTGAAGATGCGACGCGGCATGTCGGGACTCGGGTGTACGTGAGCGCGTAATTATGCCGTGCTCCGAGGCTCTCGCCGACAGAACTTTTGTCACAGGCTTGTGCGCCGCTACGGATTGCGGCGAGCAGGTTTTCTGCGGCTGCGGCCGGCTTGCCAGGAGGGCACATGAAGGCGCGCACAGGGATGGCCGCGCTGGCGGTGGGTTTGCTGGTGCCGCGCTGGCTGCCCGAGTTGCCGGCAGGCGCTCTGTTGGCACTGCTGGGTGCAACGGCGGTTGGCGCGATGTGCTGGAAGCGCACGCGCCCCTTTGCGTGTTTCGCCTTGGGCCTGGTATGGGCCTGTTGGCAGGCGCAGCTCGCCCTCGATGACCGACTCCCGGTCGATCTGGATGGCCGCACCTTCTGGCTCGAGGGCGTGATCGTCGGCTTGCCTGCAACCATCGACGGGGTGGTTCGCTTCGAACTGACCGACATCCAGTCGCGCCATGCCGGCCTGCCGTCGCGCCTTCGCCTTGGCTGGCACGGCGGGCCTGCGCTTCGGGCCGGTGAGCGCTGGCGACTCGCGGCACGTCTGAAACGGCCTCGCGCAATGGTCAATCCACAGACCTTCGACTATGAGGCCTGGCTGCTCTCAAGGCACATCGGCGCGACAGGTACGGTAAAGGCGGGCGAGCGAGTCGCGGCCTCCGTCACGGCCGTCGGCTGGCGCGATGCGCTCAGGCAGCGGCTGGCTGCGCTCGATGCCCATGGTCGCTCGGGTGCGATTGCGGCGCTGGTCGTCGGCGACGACTCCGGGCTCACGCCCGGCGATTGGCAGATCCTGCAGGACACCGGCACGGTGCACTTACTGGTAATTTCCGGTCAGCATGTGGCGATGCTGGCCGGACTGCTCTATGGGCTGGTCCATTTGCTCTACCGTCTGGGCTGCTGGCCTTCGCGCCTGCCGTGGCTGCCGGTTGCATGCGGTCTCGCTTTCGGCGGCGCCCTGGGCTATGCCTGGCTGGCGGGGTTCGAGGTGCCGGTACAGCGCGCCTGTGTAATGGTTGCGGCAGTGCTGCTTTGGCGGCTGCGCTACCGGCATCTCGGCGTCTGGTTCCCCTTGCTGCTCGCCCTGGTCCTGGTGCTGCTGGCCAACCCGCTGGTCAGCCTGCAGCCAGGGTTCTGGCTGTCGTTCGCCGCAGTCGCGTTGCTGGTGTGGGTCTTTGCCGGCCGGCTCGGGGCTGCCGGCTGGTGGCGCACGCTCTTGCGTGCGCAGTGGGCAATGACGCTCGGCCTGCTACCGATGATGTTGATGCTTGGGCTTCCGGTCAGCTTCAGCGGGCCGCTTGCCAACCTCGTAGCGGTACCCTGGGTCAGCCTGACCGTTCCGTTTGCCCTTGTGGGAACTGCCGCGCTTTATCTACCGCTGGGGCTCGGGGAGAGCCTGCTGAATGGGGTAGGTTGGTCATTGCAGGGCTTGTTCGGCTTGCTGGCCTGGGTCGCTGGCTGGCAGCCGGCCTGGCTCGCGCCGCAAGCCTCCGGCTGGATGCTGCTGGCCGCGAGCCTTGGTGCGCTGATTCTGCTGCTGCCGGCAGGCATTCCGTTCCGTCTGTTCGGCGGTCTCCTGATGCTGCCCTTGCTTTTCGTCGGCAGCGAACGCCCACCTCCGGGACGTGCCGAGATCCATGTACTGGATGTCGGTCAAGGGCTGTCAGTCCTGGTCCGCACGCAGAGCCACGATCTGCTCTACGATGCCGGCCCCCGTTATGGTCGCTTCGATATCGGCGAGCGCGTGGTGGTGCCTTCGTTACGTCGACTGGGGACCCGACAGCTTGATCTTTTGTTGCTCAGCCACGCCGACAGTGACCATGCTGGTGGCGCCCAGGCGGTACTTCGCTCTTTGCCGGTGCGCCGGATGCTAAGCGGTGAGGCGCAGGCATTGGACCTTCCGGCTGTAGAGGACTGCCGGCCCGGCGAACGCTGGCGCTGGGATGAGGTGCGCTTCGAGACATGGCGCTGGCTGCGTGCAGGCGACGGAAACCAGGCGTCCTGCGTGCTGGCGGTCGAGGCCGCCGGCGAACGGATTCTGCTGACGGGCGATCTGGACAGCGCCGCCGAGCAGGCCCTGCTCGGCAGCCGCTTTAACCCTCGAAGCGACTGGTTGCTGCTTGGACATCATGGCAGCCGCACTTCGACTTCTGTCGCCTTTCTCTCGGCCGTTGCGCCAAGCGCGGCGTTGGTGTCGCGTAGCGCACACAACCCGTTCGGGCACCCGCACTCCGAGGTGCTGCATCGTTTGGATGAGGCGGGCATACCGCTCTACGACACGGCTCGGGACGGCGCCTTGCGCATAGTACTGGGCAGCTTCACTGCGCCCCAGGGTTTACGCTGGGAGCGTCGGTTCTGGCGGGAAAATGAGAACGGCAGCCGTCGGCTGGCGGCAGGCCCTGTGCTAGAGTGACGCGGTTTTTTCGAGGGGGATTCGACTCGTGTGGGAGCTGGTCAAAGCTGGCGGCTGGATAATGCTGCCGATCATTCTGTGTTCAATCGTTGCGGCCGCCATCATCGCTGAGCGGCTGTGGACCTTGCGTCCGAGTCGCGTCACGCCTCCGCACCTGCTCGGTCAGGTATGGAAGTGGATCAAAGACAAGCAGCTCAGCAACCAGAAACTCAAGGAACTGCGTGCCGATTCGCCACTCGGTGAGATTCTTGCCGCGGGCCTCGCCAACTCCAAGCGCGGGCGGGAAATCATGAAGGAGTGCATCGAGGAAGCGGCCGCTCGCGTGGTCCACGACCTGGAGCGCTACCTGAACGCCCTGGGCACCATCGCCGGTATCGCGCCATTACTCGGGTTGCTCGGCACGGTGCTGGGCATGATCGAGATTTTCAGCTCCTTCATGGGCTCCGGCATGGCCAATGCGCCACAGCTGGCCGGCGGCATATCCAAGGCGCTGATCACCACCGCGGCGGGGCTGATGGTGGCCATTCCCGCACTGTTCTTTCATCGTTTTCTGAGCCGGCGAGTCGATGAATTGGTCGTGGGCATGGAGCAGGAGGCGATCAAGCTGGTCGAGGTGGTTCAGGGCGACCGTGATGTCGACCTCAGCGAGGGCCGGCCGTGAAGTTTCGCCGCAAGCCGCGGGAGAACGTCGATATCGGGCTTGCGCCGCTGATCGATGTTGTATTCATTCTGCTGCTCTTTTTCGTGGTAACCACGACCTTCACCCGAGAAACCCAGCTGAAGGTCGATTTGCCCGAGGCGGCCAGCGGGACGCCGCCACAGCAGACCGAGGTCAAGCAGCTCGAAGTAGTGATCGACATCGAAGGCAACTATTCGCTCAATGGCAAGGCGCTGCTCAAAAGCGATCTCGATGCCTCATGGCTGCGCTGAGCAAGGAGTCTGGCGGCGATAACAGCCTTCCGTTGATCATCAGTGCCGATGGCAAGACACCCCATCAGGCCGTGATCACCGCGATGGACGCCGCCGGCAAGCTCGGCTTCGCTCATCTGCGGATCACCACGGTCGAGGCGCAGGCTGCGCCCTGATGACGCTCGCGCAAAAACTTCAGCGCGCCTGGTACCAGGGGCACCCGGCATTAGCCTTGCTGGGCCCGCTCGAGGCGTTGTATAGCATGGTCGTCACACGCAAGCGGCAGCGTTTCCTGCAGGGCATGACTGCCAGCTATCGAGCGCCGGTTCCAGTTGTCGTGGTAGGCAACATCACGGTCGGTGGCACAGGCAAGACGCCGCTGATCCTGTGGCTGGTGGAGCATTGCCGGGCCCGCGGGCTACGTGTCGGGGTGGTCAGTCGCGGTTACGGTGCGCAGCCGCCGGCACATCCCTGGCGCGTCACTTGCGATCAGGATGCCAGGACGGCTGGCGACGAGCCGTTGCTGATCGTGCAGCGCACCGGCGTCGCATTGATGATCGATCCCGACCGCGCCCGCGCGGTACAGGCACTGCTGCAGGCCGAGCCGATCGATCTCGTGCTCTGTGACGATGGTTTGCAGCACTACGGTCTGGGCCGCGATTTGGAGTTGGTCCTGATCGACGCGGCGCGAGGCTTGGGTAATGGCCGCTGCCTGCCAGCTGGCCCGCTGCGAGAGCCAGCCAGCCGCCTGGAGTCCGTGGACGCGGTACTGTACAACGGCGGTACGACGCAAGCCGATGCCTTCGGCTTCAGCCTGCAACCGAGTGGGCTAGTCGAAATCGTCAGCGGCCGGGTACTGCCGGTGAATCATCTGGCATCGCTGCAGGCCGTGCACGCGATCGCCGGTATCGGCAATCCAGAGCGTTTCTTCGCTACGCTCGAGGCGCTAAACTGGCGGCCGATTCCGCATCCCTTCGCCGATCACGCCGTGTATACCGCCGAGCAACTCAGTTTTGCTCCGGAGCTGCCACTGGTGATGACCGAGAAGGACGCGGTCAAATGCCGGGCGTTCGCGCGTCCCGGCTGGTATTACCTAGAAGTGCAGGCCAGGCCCTGCGATGCCTTCATTGCCTGGTTCGATGAACAACTGGCCCGCCTGATTCCCGTCCACACCTAAGTCGCTCGCCTGCCGCTGCAGTCGAACGCCCTCAAAGGACTGCGCAATGGATACCAAACTGCTCGATATTCTGGCGTGCCCGCTGTGCAAAGGGCCGTTGAAGCTCGCCGATGACAAGTCTGAGCTGATCTGCAAGGCGGATGGTCTCGCTTACCCGGTACGAGACGGCATTCCGGTGATGCTCGAAAGCGAGGCGAGAACGCTGGATGTAGACGAGCGCCTGGACAAATGAGCACCGATTTCTGCGTTGTCATTCCAGCGCGTTTTGCTTCTACACGTCTGCCGGGCAAACCGTTGCAGGACATCGGCGGCCTGCCAATGATCCAGCACGTCTGGACCCAGGCCTGCAAGAGTTCGGCACGTCAGGTTGTGGTTGCGACCGATGATCCGCGCATCGTCGATGCCTGTCATCGCTTCGGGGCCGAGGTCGTGCTGACTGCACCGGAGCACAATTCCGGTACCGACCGGCTTGCCGAGGTGGCGGCACGACTAGGGCTGGCGGCCGATGCCATCGTGGTCAACGTGCAGGGCGACGAACCGTTGATACCGCCAACGGTGATCGATCAGGTTGCGGCCAATCTGGCGGATCATCCCGAGGCGGCGATTGCCACGCTCGCCGAGCCGCTGCTCGACGCCGCCGGGCTGTTCAATCCCAACGTGGTAAAAGTCTTGTCGGACATGAACGGTCTGGCGCTGACCTTTACGCGTGCGCCTCTGCCATGGGCGCGCGACGCCTTTGCGGCGAGCCGGGACCAGCTGCCGGCGGGTGTGCCGTACCGCCGGCATATCGGTATCTACGCCTATCGTGCCGGTTTTCTCGCTGACTTCGTGGCCTGGGGACCTTGCTGGCTGGAAGATGTGGAATGCCTAGAGCAGCTCCGCGCGCTCTGGCATGGCAAAAGGATCCATGTCGCCGATGCCGTCGAGCCGCCTCCCGCCGGCGTGGATACCATGGAGGATCTCGAGCGAGTTCGCCGCCTGCTGGGGCATGCGCAGTGAAGATACTCTTCGTCTGCCTCGGCAATATCTGTCGTTCGCCGACTGCCGAAGGCGTATTTCGTCAGCGTTTGCGTCATGCCGGTCTGGAAGCACGCGTCGTGGTCGACTCGGCTGGCACTGCAGGCTGGCATCGGGGAAAGGCGCCCGATGCACGTTCCTGCATGGCGGCCGCGGCGCGTGGATACGAGCTGTCAGGCTTGCGTGCGCGCCAGGTAGCGCTAGACGACTTCCAGCGCTTCGATCTGATACTGGCGATGGATCACGATAACCTTGCCCACCTGCAAGCGATGCAGCCAGCCGGCTCCCGGGCCGAGACCGACCTGTTCTTGCGTCGCTATGGCATAGGCTGCGACGCGGTGCCCGATCCTTACCATGGCGGCGAGGAAGGCTTCCAGCAGGTGTTGGATCTGATCGAGCAGGCGGCTGACGGCCTGCTGCACGAAGTGCAGGAGCGGCTGTGACCCTGCGTATCGAGCGCGACCACTCGCTCAAGGCCTTGAACAGTTTTGGACTCGAGCAGCGAGCGCGATTCTACGCCGAGGCGCATGACGACGCCGATGTCGCGGCTGCGGCCGCCTTTGCCGTGGCCGAAGGCTTGGCGCTCATGCCGCTGGGCGGCGGCAGCAACCTGCTGCTGACGCGCGATATCGATGCCCTTGTGTTGCGTCTGGCAAACCGAGGACGGCGAATCCTGCGGGCGGATTGCGGCGGCGTGATCGTGGAGGCAGAGGCCGGTGAACCCTGGCATCCGTTTGTGCTTTGGACGCTAGATCGCGGTCTGGTGGGGCTGGAGAATCTGAGCCTGATTCCAGGGACCGTTGGCGCTGCACCGATCCAGAATATCGGCGCCTACGGCGTGGAAATCCGCGATGTGTTCGAGGGGCTCACCGCTTACGATCTCTGGCACAGGCGGATCTGTGAAGTGTCGCTGAGCGATTGTGCCTTCGACTATCGCGACAGCCTGTTCAAGCGCCAGGCGGGACGTTACGTGATATTGCGCGTCAGGTTTCGCCTGGCACACGATGCCAAGTTGCACCTCGATTACGGGCCGATCAGGCAGAGGCTTGCGGAGTTGGGCGTTACGCAACCGACCGCTGTCGATGTAAGCCGCGCTGTCTGCACGATACGGAGCGAGAAGCTGCCCGATCCCAAGGAGCTTGGAAACGCCGGCAGCTTCTTCAAGAATCCGGTCGTGTCTACCGAGCAGCTTGAGCGGTTGCGACGACAGTTTCCCGATGTCGTGGCCTACCCCCAGGGTGATGATCGGGCCAAGCTGGCTGCCGGGTGGCTGATCGATCGGGCCGGCTGGAAAGGCTTTCGGGAGGGCGACGCTGGCGTCCATCGCGCCCAGGCCCTTGTGCTGGTCAATTACGGTCACGCCACCGGTAAGGAGATATTGGCCTTGGCGCAGCGGATTCAGGCTGACGTGTACAGGCGATTCGCCGTCGAGTTGGAAATCGAGCCCAACGTGCTTTGACATCCGCTGCGTGCGGTCTTGCCTGAAACGAAAAAGCCCCGGTGATACCGGGGCTCTTTCGTTTCAGGGCACACAACGTGTGCCCTGGTTTCCAGGCGTCAGGCCTTCGGCTTGTCATCCTGTTCCGGCTCAACTTCCGGCGCGGAGGAGGGCTCAGCCTCGTCCTGCTTGGTCGCTTCGTCGGTAGGTCGATGCGCCATTTCGCCGCCCTCGGACTCACTCGGTTCAACGGCTGGAGCGGTGTCCTCAGCCAGCACCACGGGTGCTTCCGGCGTGCCGGTCAGGGCTTCCGCGCGTTCGTTCTCCTCGGTCGTCCTGTTTTCCTGGCTGGCCGGCGGCGTTACCACAATCTCCGGGCTGGCTGCAGCCTGCTCTTCGACCGGCGCGGGCTGGGCAGCTGCTTCGGCCTCAGCCTTGGCTGCCTCCTGTGCGAGGCGTTCGGCTTCACGCTGGCGGCGGCGAACTTCGCGTGGGTCGTTCGGTGCGCGACCAGCCGGCCGCGCGGGTGCGATGACCTCGCTGGCAGGCGCTTCGACAGCAGCCGCTTCAGTGGCCGGTTCGGTGGTCGGTGCTTCGGTCGGCTCTGCTACCGGCACGGCTGGGGCGACTTCTGCTTCTATTTCGGCGACTGGCGCAACGGTCTGCTCGGCTTCGGCCTGCGGTGCAGGCTGTGGCTCTGCACCCAGCGTTGCCGCTTCGGCCGCAGCTTCCGGCTGCTGTTCGGCAGGGATCGCTGACGGCTGGGCCGCCTCGGTATCTGCTGAATTGGCGGCCAGTGCAGCGGCGGTGGCTGCGACTGCGATCTCTTCGGTTTTCACCGGCGCGTTGCTTTCGTCGATTTCCTCGATTTCATTCCCGTTGGCGTCGCGTTGGCGCTCACGACGGTTGCTGCGTCGACGCTGGCCACGCGAGCGGCGGCGCGGGCGCTCGCCCTCGGCACCTTCCTGGGTTTCCTCGGCAGTCTCTTCCGCCTGAGTGCTCAGCACTTCCTCTTCGCTCGCTGCCGGCTCGTTGCGCGGGCGACGCTCCTCCCGGGGCGGTCTTGGCTTGCGTTCACTCGGCTCCTCGACGGCGCTCGATACCGCTTCGTCAAGCGGGGCACGCAGCTCGCGCTTGCGCTCCTCACGCGGTTGACGCTCTTCACGTGGCGCACGCTCACGCCGTGGCTGAGTGGACTCTGTGCCCTCGGCCTGCTCGCGGGGCTTGCGCTCCTCGCGCGGTGGACGAGGCTGACGCTCTTCACGAGGAGCACGCTCTTCGCGAGGCTGACGCTCTTCGCGCGCTTGGCGTTCTTCGCGCGGCTTGCGGTCTTCGTCCCGATTGCGCCCATCGCGGCGACGGTTCTGCTGACGGCCGGAGCGACGCTCGTCGTTTCGCGGTTGGCGGCTGGTGGCGGGCTTCTGCTCGGTGACGGCAGCTACCTCAGGCTCCTGCTTGCCGGCGAAAAGGCCAACAAGCGACTTGATCAGCCCTTTGAACAGGCTGGGCTCTGGCGTCGCCGGTGCGGGTGCCGCGGCCGGGGTTTCGGCAACGGGTTCGGCCGGAGTCGGTGCCGGAGCGGTACGCTGAGGCGCGGTTTTAACGGCGGCCTCCTGGCGGACCAGTGTGCGCGTCGAGCTGATCGGCTGAACCTCGTCGGCCTCGGTCTGAGCCATTTCGTAGCTGGCCTTGCCGGCGATGATGTCGGGGCTATCGTCACGCAGGCGCTGCACTTCGAAGTGCGGAGTTTCGAGATGATCGTCCGGCAGGATGAAGATGCGCGCTCGCGTGCGCAGCTCGATCTTGGTGATCGCGTTGCGCTTTTCATTGAGCAGGAAGGCCGCTACCTGGAAGGGCACGCGCGCGCGGACTTCGGCGGTGCGATCCTTCAGAGCCTCTTCTTCGATCAGGCGCAGAATGGCGAGGGAAAGCGATTCTACGTCGCGGATGATTCCTTGGCCGTTGCAGCGGGGGCATACGATGCCGCTCGTCTCGCCGAGCGACGGCCGCAGACGCTGACGCGACATTTCCAGCAGGCCGAAGCGGGAAATACGGCCGACCTGGATACGGGCGCGGTCGGCTTCCAGTGCTTCGCGCACTTTCTCTTCGACGGCGCGCTGATTCTTGGCCGGTGTCATGTCGATGAAGTCGATGACGATCAGACCGCCAATGTCGCGCAGACGCAGTTGGCGAGCGATTTCTTCGGCCGCCTCCAGGTTGGTCTGCAAGGCGGTTTCCTCGATGTCGCCGCCTTTGGTTGCGCGCGCCGAGTTGATGTCGATCGAAACCAGCGCCTCGGTCGGGTCGATTACGATGGAGCCGCCAGATGGCAGTTTCACTTCGCGTTGGAAGGCGGTTTCGATCTGGCTTTCGATCTGGAAGCGATTGAACAGCGGTACGCTGTCTTCGTACAGCTTGACCTTGCTCGCGTACTGCGGCATGACCTGCTGGATAAAGGAGAGTGCTTCGTTCTGTGCTTCGACGCTATCGATCAGTACCTCGCCGATGTCCTGGCGCAGGTAGTCGCGGATCGCGCGGATGATGACGTTCGATTCCTGGTAGATGAGGAACGGCGCGGCGCGGTCCTGGGAGGCTTCCTTGATGGCGCTCCACAGCTGGAGCAGGTAATCGAGGTCCCACTGCAGTTCTTCGCTGGAGCGGCCGAGGCCGGCCGTGCGGACGATCAGGCCCATGTCGGCCGGGACGTTGAGTCCGTTCAGCGCTTCGCGCAACTCGTTGCGTTCTTCACCCTCGATACGGCGCGAGATACCGCCAGCACGCGGGTTGTTCGGCATCAGCACCAGATAGCGGCCTGCCAGGCTGATAAAGGTGGTCAGCGCTGCACCTTTGTTGCCGCGCTCTTCCTTTTCGACCTGGACAATGACTTCCTGGCCTTCCTTCAGTACTTCCTTGATGTTGACCCGGCCGCCTTCTGGCGTTTTGGAGAAGTATTCGCGGGAGATTTCCTTGAGCGGCAGAAAACCGTGGCGCTCGGCGCCGAAATCGACGAAGGCAGCCTCAAGGCTGGGCTCCACGCGTGTAATACGACCCTTGTAGATATTGGCCTTTTTCTGCTCGCGGGCCCCGGATTCGATATCCAGGTCGAACAGGCGCTGGCCATCGACCAGTGCGACACGCAACTCTTCAGGCTGAGTTGCGTTTATTAGCATTCTTTTCATGTAGTACCGTCGTTTCCGTGGCATCCGGAAACCGCGTTCGGCACACACGACTCTCGCGGTCGGTGTCAGGTGCGTCAGGAATGGTTGTAAGGCACTCCAGTGTCTAGCGATGTGGGGCCAGAAAAGGCCGGCGTCGCGACGACGTCTCCTGCTTGCTGTCTGAACAGAAGCAATGCGGGGAGGAGGAATCAGCTACCGATAGCGGACGAAACTAAGCGTCTAACAAGCCTGTGCTACGCCATCGGTTACTGTGCGTCTCCACCCAACACGCATACTTTGAAAATCGGGTGCCGCCCGCAGAATCCAGAGCGGTTGTCGATTTCGCGATTCCCCATTGAGGGCACGCATCATGTCTTCAAGGCTAATTTCGGTGTTTGCCTGCAACTCAGGAAACCCCGTCGGACGGCCTCACGTCCTCGAACCTTTTTCAACGAGTCGGAATGGCGTATCGCTTGCATTCCGGCCTGACCGCTTTTGGCGGCGTTCGCGACTATAACAGCAATGCCAGAGTGCTTCAAATAGACGAAATTGGTATCATGCCGCGATGACCAATACCCCCTCTCAGACCTCGGGCGTGCAGTTGCTCGAGGTGTCGCCGGAGCTTGCCGGCCAGCGCATCGATAATTTCCTACGTACTCAGCTTCGCGGTGTTCCCAAGACGCTCATCTATCGCATCTTGCGAAAGGGGGAGGTTCGCGTGAACAAGGGGCGAATCAAGCCCGAGTACAAATTGCAGGCTGGTGATGTAGTTCGCGTCCCGCCGCTGCGGCTGGCCGAGCGAGACGAGCCCGAGCCGTTGGCGCAGGGGCTGCTGGAGCGGCTCGAGGCCTGCATCGTTTACGAAGACAAGGCGCTGATTGTAATCAACAAGCCTGCCGGAATAGCCGTGCATGGCGGGAGTGGGCTGAGCTATGGCGTCATCGAGGTGCTTCGTCAGTTGCGTCCCGATGTGCGCGAGCTGGAGCTTGTGCACCGCCTGGACCGTGATACGTCCGGTCTATTGATGGTCGCCAAGAAGCGCAGCATGTTGCGGCACTTGCATCAGGCGCTGCGCAGCGATGGCGTCGACAAGCGCTACCTTGCGCTGGTGCGCGGTCGCTGGGAGGCGTCCAAGAAGCAGATCAGTGCGCCGCTGCAGAAAAACACGCTGCGTTCGGGTGAGCGCATGGTCGAGGTATCGGGCGATGGCAAGGAGGCGCTGACCCTGTTTCGTGTGGTGAGGCGCTTCGGTGATTTCGCTACGCTGGTCGAGGCCAAGCCGGTTACCGGGCGAACTCACCAGATCCGCGTGCATGCGAGGCATGCCGGCCACGCGATCGCTGGCGACAATAAATATGGTGATGAGGAATTCAGTCGCGTTATTCGCGAGCTGGGAGGCAAGCGGCTGTTTCTGCATGCCTACTCGCTGCGAGTGCCATTGCCCGAAGGGGGCGAGCTGACGCTCGAAGCGCCGGTCGATGAAGTATGGGGCAGGACCTTGGAGCGGCTGGGTGATTAACCGTTATCCGCTGTTGATCTTTGACTGGGATGGCACGCTGGTGGATTCCATCGCGCGGATCGTCGAGTCCATTCACGTCGCAGAGGCTGCGTGCGATCTGGCGCCGCAAAGCGACAAGGCGATCAGAGGTATCATCGGTCTTTCGTTGTCTGAAGCGTTTTGCGTCCTGTATCCCCATGTGATCGATGATGGGCGGCTCGTCGAGCATTTTCGCGCTGCCTACAGTGATCACTATCTGGCGCTCGAGTCCGAGCCGTCGCTTCTCTATCCGGGGGTCGCTGATACGTTGGCGCAGCTGCGCGAGCGTGGTCATCTGCTCGCTGTAGCGACCGGAAAGGGGCGGCGTGGGCTTGATCGCGTTCTGGCGGGGCAGGGCTGGCTGGATTTCTTCGATGTGACGCGGTGTGCGGACGAGACGGCGGGCAAGCCCGATCCTCTGATGCTTCACGAGATTCTGGCTTTCACGGGGTATCAGCCAGGGCAGGCGCTGATGGTCGGCGACTCGGTGTTTGACATGCAGATGGCGCAACGAGCAGGCGTGGATAGCGTGGCGGTGAGTTACGGGGCTCAGTCTGAAGCGGTGCTGCGAGAGTGGTGCCCGCGACTGGTCGTTGATGATTTCTCCGAGCTGGATGAATGGCTGGCGCGGTGTGATTGAGAGGGCGGTATGACCGATGAGTGGAAGGCCTCTTCCGAGGTGAGCGGCAAGGATGATCGCAGTAGCTGGAAACTGCTGGAAAAGACCTTGCTGGCAGGTATTCAGGAGCAGCGTCGAGCCCGACGCTGGGGGATATTCTTCAAGCTGCTGACCTTCGTCTATCTGTTCGGGGCGCTGTTGATCTTCTCGCCGGTCATGGAGATGGGCGGTGATGGTGCGCGCGCTGAGAGCCATACGGCGGTCATCAATGTTCGCGGCATGATCGCCGATGAGGAATCGGCCAGTGCCGATAACATCGTGGGCGCATTGCGCGCGGCATTCGAGGACTCCAACACCAAGGGCGTGATTTTGCGGATCAACAGCCCAGGGGGTAGCCCGGTTCAGTCGGGGTACGTGTATGACGAGATTCGCCGGTTGCGGGCCGAATACCCGGCGATCAAGCTCTACGCGGTCATCGCTGATCTGGGCGCGTCCGGTGCTTATTACATTGCCAGCGCCGCAGATGAGATCTATGCGGACAAGTCCAGCCTGGTTGGCTCGATCGGAGTGACAGCAGCGACCTTTGGTTTTGTTGATGCCATGCAGCGTCTGGGTGTGGAGCGCCGTGTCTACACCGCGGGCGAGCACAAGGCCTTTCTTGATCCATTCCAGCCGCAGAAGCAGGAAGAGACGCAGTTCTGGCGCGAAGTTTTGGCGACCACGCATCGTCAGTTCATCGACAGTGTGAAGAAGGGGCGTGGTGATCGGCTGCGCGACAGCGAGCACCCCGAGCTGTTTTCCGGTCTGGTCTGGTCCGGCGAGCAGGCGCTCGAGCTCGGCCTGGTCGATGGCTTGGGTAGCACCTCCTACGTCGCCCGCGAAATCATTGGCGAACCGGAACTCGCTGACTTTACGGTCAAGGAGTCGCCGCTCGATCGCTTTACCAAGAAGCTGGGTGCCGGCGTTGCGCAGGAGCTTGCAATGTGGATGGGGCTGCAGGGGCCTGCGCTGCGTTGATTCGATCGCTCAGGGTATCTCGAAGCCGGCGGCGTTGAGCATGTCGACCAGGCGGATCAGCGGCAAGCCAATCAGGCTTGTTGCATCCGGGCCCTCGGTCGATCGAAACAGGCTGACGCCAAGTCCTTCGGCCTTGAAGCTGCCAGCACAGTCGTATGGCGTGTCTGCGCGCAGGTAGCGGTCGATCTGCGCGTCGCTCAACTGCTTGAAGTGAACGGTGAACGGGACGCAGTCCAGCTGCAGTGTTCCGGTCGCCGCGTCGAGCAGGGCAATGCCGGTGAGAAAGCGAACCGATGCGCCGCTCGCTGCGGACAGCTGCCTGAAGGCTTCGGCGTGATTGCCCGGCTTGCCGAGAATCCGATTGCCAAGTACGGCGACCTGGTCGGAACCGATGATCAAGTGGTTCGGGTGCGTGTCGGCCAGAGCCATGGCTTTCTCGCGCGCCAGGCGGCGAACCAGTTGTTCGGCGGGTTCCTCGGGCGCTGGAGTTTCGTCGATATCGGGCGCGCAGCATTGAAAGGGCAATCCGAGTCGTTCAAGCAGTTCGCGTCTGTATCGTGAGCTTGAGGCAAGCAGTAGGGGTTGCATGGTTTCTCCTAGGTTTTTCCTCCTTATATATACGAGCGCGGTCGCGACTGCATGCGCTCGGTCGGTGGGGATGGAATTCCTTTGACAGCTTCGGGGCGCGACCCTAGAATGCCGCGCTTATGTTGAAAGGACCGATACCTCCGCACGTTGATCCGCGCAAGTTGGCCGATCGAGACGCAACGCTCGATGGAGACTTGCAGCTGTCTCAGCTGAAGCGGCTCGCCGATGCTCTGGAGGATGATGAAGGCCTCGCCCATGTTCGTCTCCATTTCGGACGTGATGAGCAGCGCGCCCTGATCATCCGCAGCGAGCTGGACGTTGACGTCAAAATGATATGCCAGCGTTGTCTGGGGCCGGTTGTTCTGCCTGTTCACAGTGAGTGCACTTATGCCGTTGTGAACGAAGGCGCGAGCAGTGACCACCTTCCCAGGGAGTATGACGTACTGGAAGTGGGAGAGGATCCGCTGGATCTGCTGGCGCTGATCGAGGACGAGCTTTTGCTTGCTCTGCCGATTGTTCCACTCCATGACCCTGAAATTTGCCAGCCGCCGGCTGGGCTCGATGAGCCTGAGTCGACAGAGGACGAGGTGACGCGGTCCAACCCGTTCAGCGTTCTGGCGCAGTTAAAGCGTGACCCAAACGTTTAGGAGTTGATCCAAAATGGCTGTTCAGCAGAACAAAAAATCCCGTTCCGCACGTGACATGCGCCGTTCGCACGACGCGCTCGAGGCGAACGCCCTGTCCGTGGAAAAGAGCACTGGTGAAGTACACCTACGCCATCACGTTTCCCCGGATGGTTTCTACCGCGGTCGCAAAGTGATCGACAAGGGCGCTGACGAGTAACTTGTCCGCTCCGATCATCGCGATCGATGCAATGGGCGGGGACATCGGTCCCCGCTGCATTGTTCCGGCCAGCATCTCCTGTCTGGCTGAAGACCCTGCGTTGCACCTGGCCCTTGTTGGCCAACCCTCCGTTATAGAAGAACTCATCGCACGATCTGGCTCGGTCGATCGGTCGCGGCTGCGTGTCGTGGCTGCTGATCAAGTCATCGGCATGGATGAGCGCCCCTCCCAAGCGTTACGCAGCAAGCCGCAATCATCGATGCGTGTCGCCCTCGAGTTGTTGCGCGACGGTCAGGCCCATGCATTGGTCAGTGCGGGTAATACCGGAGCACTCATGGCGCTGGCTCGTCAGGTGCTGAAGACGCTGCCCGGTATCGACCGGCCCGCCATGGCGACTCTGTTGCCGACTTCACGAGGCGCCTGCTTGCTGCTTGACCTTGGGGCGAACGTGGACTGCGAGCCCGAGCAGCTTTACCAGTTCGCAGTCATGGGAGCAGCCGCGGCACAGTCGCTGGGTGTCGATAATCCACGTGTCGCCTTGCTGAACGTCGGGATCGAAGACGTCAAAGGCAATCAGCAGGTCAAGGCCGCTGCTCAGTTGCTTCAGCAGGCTGGGGAAAGTCTTAACTACCGAGGGTTCATCGAAGGTGATGGGCTTTATCGTGGCGAGGCGGATGTGGCGGTCTGTGACGGCTTTGTCGGCAATGTCGTGCTCAAATCCAGCGAAGGGCTGGCCGAGATGGTCATGGCGCGTGTGCAGGGGCTGTTCACCTCGTCCTGGCGCGGACGCCTGGTCGGAGCGCTGGCGCTGCCTTTGCTGCGTCGGCTGCGTGATGATTTCCGTCCTGCCAGATACAACGGAGCGAGCTTTCTCGGTGTACAGGGCGTGGTTGTCAAAAGCCATGGCTCGGCAGGGGAAGAGGGGTTCAAGGCGGCGATCCGTCGCGCGGCGCTGGATATCGAGCACGATTTGCCGGGGCTTCTGCGCATACGCCTCGATCAGCTGATGCGCCCCCATACGACCGCAGGCGGTGATGTGACTGCTTCCAGCGGTACGTCATCCAACTGAAATCGCTGTGTCTGCATGCAGGCGCATTCATTCGGAACCACAAGAGAGTCGCTCATGACTGCATCACTCGCTTTCGTCTTTCCGGGGCAAGGCTCCCAGTCGCTGGGCATGCTGTCGGAACTTGGCAGCCAGCAGGCCGTTATCCGCGATACCTTTGCCGAAGCATCGACTGTCCTTGGCTATGATCTTTGGGCTCTGACGCAGCAGGGGCCAGAGGCGCAGCTCAATCAGACCGACAAGACCCAGCCGGCTATCCTGACCGCTTCGGTCGCGCTGTGGCGTCTGTGGCTTGCCGAAGACGGTCCGCGCCCGGCATTCGTTGCCGGTCATAGTCTGGGCGAGTACTCAGCGCTGGTCGCAGCGGGCAGTCTGGGCTTTGCCGATGCGGTCAAGCTCGTCGAATTGCGTGGTCAGCTGATGCAGCAGGCAGTCCCGGCCGGACAGGGCGGTATGGCCGCCATCCTCGGATTGGAAGACGCCGACGTGCTGGCGGCTGCGCCGAAGCCGCGCAGGGTGAGGTGGTCAGCGCGGTGAATTTCAATGCCCCGGGCCAGGTCGTGATTGCTGGCAGCGCTGCTGCGGTAGAGCGGGCGATCGAGGCGTGCAAGGCACGCGGTGCCAAGCGAGCCATGGCATTGCCGGTCAGCGTGCCCTCGCACTGCGAGCTGATGCGTCCTGCCGCCGAACGCTTTGCCGAGTCAGTGGCTGCGCTGGCCTGGCAGGCTCCGCAGATCCCGCTGGTACAGAACGTCAGCGCAGCGGTCGTTGCCGATCTCGAAACCCTGAAAACCGATCTGCTCGCTCAGCTCTACAGTCCGGTTCGCTGGGTAGAGTCGATGGTGGTGTTGGCGGATCGTGGCGTGACTGACGTCGTCGAATGTGGCCCGGGCAAGGTGCTGTCGGGGCTCAACAAGCGCTGTGTCAAGGGCGTCACCGCCTACAATCTGGACACCCCCGAATCTTTCGCCGCAGCTCGACAGGCGCTGGCGTAACCAAGGAGAAACACAATGAGTCTGCAAGGTAAGGTTGCCCTGGTCACCGGCGCTACACGCGGAATCGGTCAGGCCATCGCATTGGAGCTGGGGCGTCAGGGCGCAATCGTCATTGGCACGGCGACCTCTCCGGCAGGGGCAGAGCGCATTGCCGAAACCCTGAAGAGCAATGGCATCGAAGGTGCCGGCCTGGTGTTGGATGTAGGTGATGATGAGTCGGTGCGCTCGACGCTCGAGCATATCCAGCAGCATCTGGGGCAGCCCGCCATCCTGGTCAACAACGCCGGCATCACTCGCGACAACCTCATGCTGCGCATGAAGGACGACGAGTGGCACGACGTGATCAATACCAACCTCAACAGCCTGTATCGCCTGACCAAGGCCGTGCTCAAGGGCATGACCAAGGCTCGCTGGGGGCGGATCATCAATATCGGCTCGGTGGTTGGTGCCATGGGTAACGCCGGGCAGGTAAACTACGCCGCCGCCAAGGCTGGCCTGGAGGGCTTCGGTCGAGCGCTGGCGCGCGAAGTCGGTTCGCGAGGCATCACCGTGAACTCTGTGGCGCCCGGCTTTATCGATACCGACATGACGCGTGAGCTGCCGGAGGCTCAGCGCGATGCGCTGCTGGGGCAGATTCCGTTGGGCCGTCTCGGTCAGGCGGAAGAGATCGCCAAGGTAGTCGCCTTCCTCGCTTCGGATGGCGCTGCCTATGTGACCGGCGCTACGGTGCCGGTGAATGGCGGCATGTACATGAGTTGAGTGTGACGCCACGCGGGATGCGACAGTCTCACGGCTGTCTTTGTTCGCTAGCGATCACGGCAAATTTATAGACATAGGTTGGAAGCCGGGCCATGCTTGCCTGCTTCCAGCTTGAAATGCGGAAAACGCTTTCTATACACTACCGCGCAGACCAGCTGCCTGATTTTTCCATAGGAGTGAAAACAAGGTATGAGCACCATCGAAGAACGCGTCAAGAAGATCGTTGCTGAGCAACTTGGCGTCAAAGAAGAGGAAGTTACCAACAGCGCTTCCTTCGTCGAAGACCTGGGTGCCGATTCTCTTGACACCGTCGAGCTGGTAATGGCTCTGGAAGAGGAATTCGAAACCGAAATTCCGGACGAGCAAGCAGAAAAGATCACCACCGTTCAAGAAGCCATCGATTACATCAACGCGCACGCGCAGTAAGTTGTAATCCGGTTTCGAACGAAAGGAAAGCCGCACTGCCTTGCATGAGGTAGTGCGGTTTTTCTTTGATGGGCTATCGATAACGGGCCGAGTTCTGCGGCCGGGATAGCGCCCCGGCGCAGTGTTCGCCGGGCTCCGAGTAATCCAGGTATAGGAGAGTTTGCTGTGTCGCGTAGACGCGTCGTGGTTACCGGTATGGGCATGGTTTCGCCGCTGGGTAACGATGTGCCGAGCACCTGGCAGGGCATCCTGGCCGGTCGCAGCGGTATCGGCCTGATCGAACACACGGACTTGTCCGCCTATTCCACCCGTTTCGGTGGTTCGATCAAAGGCTTCGAGGTTGAGCAGTACTTGCCTGCCAAAGAGGCGCGCAAACTCGATCTGTTCATCCAGTACGGCCTGGCAGCCAGCTTTCAGGCGGTCCGTGATTCCGGTTTGGAAATCACCGATGCCAATCGAGAGCGCGTTGGCGTGGCCATGGGCTCGGGCATTGGTGGGCTGACGAACATCGAGAACAGCTGCCGTGCGCTCATCGATCAGGGCCGCGACGGATTTCGCCGTTCTTCGTGCCCGGATCCATCATCAATATGGTGTCCGGCTTCCTGTCAATTCATCTGGGCCTGCAGGGACCGAACTACGCCATTGCCACGGCTTGCACCACCGGTACGCACTGCATCGGCATGGCGGCGCGGAACATCGCGTACGGTGAGGCAGATGTCATGGTAGCCGGTGGCTCGGAAATGGCTGCCTGTGGCCTGGGTATCGGCGGTTTTGCAGCTGCACGAGCTCTGTCCACGCGCAACGACGATCCGGCCGCAGCCAGTCGCCCGTGGGACCGTGATCGGGATGGCTTCGTGCTCTCCGACGGTGCCGGTGCATTGGTCCTCGAGGAACTCGAGCATGCCAAGCGCGCGGTGCGACGATCTACGCCGAGGTCATCGGTTTCGGCATGAGTGCTGATGCGTTTCACATGACCTCGCCGCCGGACGACGGTGCCGGCGCCGCACGCTGCATGCGCAGCGCGTTGAAAGACGCCGGAATCAACGCCGATCAGGTGCAATACATCAACGCTCATGGCACCTCGACGCCCGCTGGCGACATGGCTGAGGCCGCCGCGATTCGCAGCGTCTTCGGTGAGCACGCCTATCGTCTGTCGGTCAGCTCGACCAAGTCGATGGTCGGTCATTTGCTCGGTGCTGCGGGCGCGGTCGAGTCGATCTTCAGCATTCTGGCGATTCGCGACCAGGTGCTCCGCCGACGATCAACCTGGAAAACCCAGACGAAGGCTGTGACCTGGACTTCGTGCCGCATCAGGCCAAACCGATGCCGATCGATGTTGCCGTGTCCAACTCCTTTGGTTTTGGCGGCACCAACGGCTCGCTGGTGTTCCGCCGGTTCTCCGAGTGAGCCTGTGCCGGGTGAACGGGCAGCCCGCCGAGGGGGTGCCCGTTCGCGACAGAGGCCTGGCCTATGGTGACGGGCTGTTCGAGACCATGCGTGTCCAGGCCGGGCAGCCGAAGCTGTTCGAGCGCCATCTGCAACGTCTGGAGCACGGGGTGGGGCGCCTGCGTATCCCTTGCGATCTGGATCGGTTGGCGCTGGAGGTTCGCCTGTTCGCGGCCGAGCTTGGCGAGGGTGTCGCCAAGCTGATAGTTACCCGCGGTATTGGTGAGCGCGGTTACGCGCCGAACGCCGGGGCCGAGCCGACGCGGATCCTGCTGGGTTCGGCATCGCCTGGCTATCCCGCGCATTATGCGCAGGACGGCATCGGCCTGTACCCCTGCGCGACTCGCCTGGCAGAGCAGCCGCTGCTCGCCGGTCTGAAACATCTGAACCGTCTCGAACAGGTAATGGCCAGGGCCGAATGGACCGATCCTTCATACGCCGAGGGCTTGATGCGCGATCTGGGCGGCAGGGTCATCGAAGGGGTTTTCAGCAATCTGTTTCTGGTTTGCGAGGGGCGCCTGCTCACGGCTGATCTGTCGCGCTGCGGCGTCGCCGGCGTGATGCGCGCGCACATTATCGAGCATGCCGCTCCTGCACTTGGCCTTCCGCTGGAGATTCGCGACCTCGACTATGAGGAACTGCTCGCGGCTGACGAAGTGTTCATGTGCAACAGCCTCTACGGTATCTGGCCAGTTCATTCGCTCGATGCGCGTCGCTGGTCGCCCGGAGCGGTGACTCGTAAACTGCAGGCCGTTCTCGCTGATTCAACGAGTGGCACGTGATACGCAAGATTTCTCTTTCTCTCCTGGGCATGGCTGTGCTGGCCGGCCTTGTGCTCGGTTTTGCACTGTGGAAGCAGCATGCCGCGCTGGAGCAACCGCTCGCGCTGGATGAAGCCGTTTTGCTCGAGGTGCAGCCTGGCGATACGCCGGGCGGGCTGTTTCTACGGCTGGAAAACGAAGGCTCCTGGACGACGCCTTCTGGTTGCGAATTTACTGGCGGCTCAATCTGTCCGGCCAGACCCTGCACAACGGCGAATACCAGCTGACGCCGGGCATGAGCGTGCGAGACATGCTCATGCTGTGGCGCAAAGGGGAGGTGGTGCAGTACAGCCTCACGCTCGTCGAGGGCTGGAATTTCCGCCAGCTGCTGACCGCATTGCGGGCGCAAACGAAGCTGGAGCAGTCGCTCGCGGGCTTGGACGAGCGCGAGATCATGGCCAGACTCGGCAAGCCCGATCTGCATCCCGAGGGACAGTTCTTTCCCGATACCTACAACTACACCCGAGGTACAGCGATCTGGACCTGCTCAAGCGTGCTGCGGCGCGCCTGGAGAGTGTGTTGCAGGAAGAATGGGAGCAGCGCGCCGAGGGCCTTCCCTACAAGGATGCCTACCAGGCGCTGGTGATGGCTTCGATCATCGAGAAGGAAACCGGCGTGCCACACGAGCGCGGCGAGATAGCCGGTGTGTTCGTGCGCCGACTGGAGCGCGGCATGCTGCTGCAGACCGACCCTACCGTGATCTACGGCATGGGCGACAGCTATCGCGGCCGCATCACACGCAAGGACCTGCGCACCCCCACGCCCTATAACACCTACACCACTTCAGGTCTGCCGCCCACGCCGATCGCGATGGTCGGTCGCGAGGCCATTCATGCCGCCTTGCATCCGGCACCCGGCAAGACGCTCTATTTCGTGGCGCGCGGTGATGGTAGCCACGTGTTCAGCGAAACCTTGAACGAGCACAACCGCGCGGTGCGCCAGTACCAGCTGAACCGTCGCGCCGATTATCGATCCAGCCCGGCTCCGAAACCGGCTCCGGCAGCCAGCGGAGAAGCCCAATGAGCGGCCTTTTCATCACCCTCGAGGGGCCGGAAGGCGCCGGCAAGAGTACCAACCGCGACTACCTGGCGGCGTTGCTCCGCGAGCACGGCGTAGACGTGGTGCTGACCCGCGAACCGGGTGGCACTCCGCTGGCCGAACGCATCCGCGAACTGCTGCTGGCGCCGGCGGACGAGCCGATGGCCAGCGATACCGAATTGCTGCTGGTCTTCGCGGCCCGCGCCCAGCATCTGCAGCAGGTCGTGCGCCCGGCCCTGGCACGTGGCGCGGTGGTGCTTTGTGATCGCTTCACCGACGCGACCTACGCCTATCAGGGCGGCGGTCGCGGGGTGCCGGCCGAACGGATCGCATTGCTGGAAGACTTCGTACAAGGCGCGCTGCGTCCCGATCTCACCCTGGTGTTCGACCTGCCGGTCGAGGTCGGGCTGGCGCGTGCCGCTGCACGGGGCCGCCTGGATCGCTTCGAGCAGGAACGCCTGGAGTTTTTCGAGGCGGTGCGCAGTACCTACCTGCAGCGCGCCGCTCAGGCTCCCGAACGGTATCGCGTGCTCGATGCCGCACAGCCGCTCGATGCGGTGCAGCAGAGGATCGCCGGGCTGCTGCCGCAGCTTCTGGAGCGTATCCATGGCTGAGGCGCTGCCCTGGCAGGAGCGGGTTTGGCAGCAGCTGGCCAGCCGCGAGCACCACGCCCATGCCTACTTGCTGCATGGGCCGGCCGGCATCGGCAAGCGGCTTTTCGCCGAGCGCCTGATGGCGCGGTTGCTCTGCCAGGCACCGCACGCCGGAGATGCCTGCGGGCGCTGCAAGAGCTGCCAGCTGCTGGCGGCACAGACGCATCCGGATCATTTCGTGCTCGAGCCCGAGGAGGCCGACAAGGCCATTCGGGTCGACCAGGTCCGCGAACTGGTTGGCTTCGTCACGCAGACCGCGCAGCTCGGCGGGCGCAAGGTGGTGCTGCTCGAACCGGCCGAGGCGATGAACCTGAATGCGGCCAATGCGCTGCTCAAGAGTCTGGAAGAGCCCTCCGGCGATACCGTGCTGCTGCTGATCAGCCACCAGCCCAGCCGGCTGTTGCCGACCATCAAGAGCCGTTGCGTGCAACAGGCCTGCCCGCTGCCGAGTACGCAAGAGAGCCTCGAGTGGCTCGCTGCGCGGCTCCCCGACCTGTCGCCGGAGGTCCGCCAGGATCTGCTCGCCCTGGCGGGCCATTCTCCGCTCAGGGCCGCGCGGCTGCATGCGCAGGGTGCGCTGGAGCAGCGCGCCCTGATCGTCGAAGGCGTGAAGAAGTTGCTCAAGCAGCAACAGGCGCCGAGCCAGTTGGCCGAAAGCTGGAACGCCGTGCCGCTGCCGCTGCTGTTCGACTGGTTCTGCGAGTGGGCGCACCTGTTGCTGCGTTATCAGATGACCGGCGATGAAGCGGCGCTGGGCGCGGCCGATATGCAGAAGGTGTTGCAGTATCTGGCCGGCAAGTCGTCGCGCCCGGCCGTGCTCGGCATGCAAAGCTGGCTGCTCGAACAGCGCCAGAAGGTGCTCGGCAAGGCCAACCTCAACCGTGTCTTGCTTCTCGAAGCACTGCTGGTCCAGTGGGCAAGCCTGCCGGGCAGCAGATAGAATCGACCGTCAACGCTGCAAGGGAGCACCGCATGAGCCTGCCTGCCAATCTTGGCCCGCGAAATGGAATCCTCTCGCTGACGATCAAGGACAAGTCGGTGCTTTATGCCGCCTACATGCCGTTCATCAAGCATGGCGGCCTGTTCATCCCCACCAACAAGAGCTACAAGCTCGGTGACGAAGTGTTCATGCTGCTCAACCTGATGGACGAGCCGGAGAAGATTCCGGTCGCCGGGAAGGTTGTATGGATCACGCCGAAGGGCGCGCAGGGCAACCGGGCCGCTGGCATCGGTGTGCAGTTCAACGAGGGTGACGCCACCGCGCGCAACAAGATAGAGACCTACCTGGCCGGCGCACTCAAATCCGATCGTCCGACCCACACCATGTAGAGGCTCGCCATCGGCGCCGCCTGCCTTACAATCGCCGCTTTTCGTCGAACAGCGGTGTTTCAATGCTCGTAGATTCCCATTGCCACCTCGATAGACTCGACCTGGCGCAGCATGACGGCTCGCTCGATGCCGCCCTGCAGGCGGCGCGCGACCGTGGCGTCGGGCATTTTCTCTGTATCGGCGTCAGCGCCAACAATGCCGCCGCGGTCAAGGCGATCGCCGAGCGCTACGCTGATGTCGACTGCTCCGTAGGTATTCACCCGCTGGATCTGCAAGCCGACCAACAGCCGGCGCTCGACTGGCTGCTCGCCGAACTGGCGCACCCGCGTGTGGTGGCGATCGGCGAGACCGGGCTGGACTATCACTACGAACCGGATGCTGCGCCACGCCAGCGCGAAGCCTTTCGCCTGCATCTCGAGGCAGCGCGCCGGACCGGCAAGCCGGTCATCGTGCACACCCGGGAAGCGCGCGCCGATACCTTGGAATTGCTGCGCGAAGCCGCCTTGCCCCAGGCCGGCGTGCTGCACTGTTTCACCGAGGATTGGGACATGGCGCATGCGGCGCTCGATCTCGGGTTCTACATTTCGCTGTCGGGCATCGTGACCTTTCGCAATGCCGATGCGCTTCGAGAGGTGGCGCGCCGGGTGCCTGCCGACCGCCTGCTGGTGGAAACCGACTCGCCTTATCTGGCGCCGGTGCCGCACCGTGGCAAGGCCAACCTGCCGCAGTATGTCTACGAGGTCGCGCGCTTTCTGGCTGAGCTGCGCGGCGAGGATTTCGAGGCGTTCGCCGGGCAGACGACACAGAATTTCAAGCGTCTGTTTCCGTTGGCGCGTCTCGAGCCGCCGCGGCACTGACGCCGGCCAGGCGACTGGGCCTGCACCCGCGGAAAACCGGGCGGCTGGGTCGCAGCTGGCGTTTTACCTGCGCGGCGGGCGATGACGTACAATGCCGCCGCTTCGCCTGGCCGGGTCCAGGCTCGCACGGCATCGGCCGCAAGCCCCTGTCATTTCTCCGCCGCCGCACTGGCGCGGCGATGTCTTCCCGTCACGGATAACGCAAGGCGACGTCCATGAACCGCGACACCCTACACGCCGGCCCGCTTCAGCGCGGGCTGAAGAACCGGCATATCCAGCTCATCGCGCTGGGCGGAGCCATCGGCACCGGGCTTTTCCTCGGCTCCGCCGGCGTGCTGCGCAGCGCCGGACCGTCGATGATCCTCGGCTACGCGATCGGCGGCCTGATTGCCTTTCTGATCATGCGCCAGCTGGGCGAAATGATCGTCGAGGAGCCGGTTGCCGGTTCCTTCAGCCACTTCGCCCATCAGTACTGGGGGCCGTTCGCCGGCTTCCTGTCAGGCTGGAACTACTGGGTGCTCTATGTGCTGGTCGGCATGGCCGAGCTGACGGCCGTCGGCAAGTACGTACAGTTCTGGTGGCCCGAGATCCCGACCTGGGTCACGGCGGCTGCGTTCTTCGTGCTGATCAACCTGATCAATCTCACCAACGTCAAGGCGTTCGGCGAAGCCGAGTTCTGGTTCGCCATCGTCAAGGTGGTGGCGATCATCGGCATGATCCTGCTCGGCCTGTTCCTGCTCTTCAGCGGCCAGGGCGGCGAGCAGGCCAGCATCACCAACCTCTGGAGCCACGGCGGGTTCTTTCCCAACGGCATCGAAGGCCTGGTGATGGCGCTGGCGATCATCATGTTCTCGTTTGGCGGTCTGGAACTGGTGGGGATCACCGCGGCGGAAGCCGCCGATCCGAAGACGGTCATTCCCAAGGCGATCAATCAGGTCGTCTACCGCATCCTGATCTTCTACATCGGTGCGCTGACGGTGCTGCTGGCGCTCTACCCCTGGGACAGCCTGCTGGAAACCCTCGGCTCGGCCGCCGACCCCTACAGCGGCAGCCCCTTCGTGCAGATCTTCTCGCTGATCGGCAGCGACACTGCAGCGCATCTGCTGAACTTCGTGGTGCTGACGGCCGCTCTTTCGGTCTACAACAGTGGCGTCTACTGCAACAGCCGCATGCTCTACGGTCTGGCGGAGCAGGGCGATGCGCCGCGTACACTGCTCAAGGTCAACCGCCGCGGCGTACCGGTGCTGGCCATCGGGGTGTCGGCACTGGTGACCCTCGCCTGCGTGCTGGTCAACTACCTGGTGCCGCAGAATGCCCTGGAGCTGCTGATGTCCCTCGTGGTCGCGGCATTGGTGATCAACTGGGCAATGATCAGCCTGGCCCATCTGAAATTCCGCAAGGCCATGCAACAACGCGGCGTGGAGCCAAGCTTCAAGGCCTTCTGGTATCCGCTGAGCAACTACCTGTGCCTGGCTTTCGTCGCCGCCATTCTGGTCATCATGCTGTGGATTCCCGGCATCCGCATGTCGGTCTATGCGATCCCGTTCTGGGTGCTCCTGCTCTGGGTGGTATTCCGCGTGCGCCAGGTGCGCGCGGCCTGAAGCGCGGGCGCCTGGCGGACAGGTGACAAGCCGGCCGACGTATCGCAGGATGGCACTCTGCCTCGCATCGGCCGCCGACAGGATGGCCGATGCGCCATCCCTGTCGGAGAGTCCGCATGCGTGTCTTCTTGGTCCTTGTTCTGCTGGCCGGCTGGATCAGCCAAGCCGGCGCCGATGAAGCGAAACAGCTGATCGAGTCGATCAACCTCTACCGCAGCGAACCGCAACGCTGTGGCGAACGCTCCAGCGAGGAACTCCCGCCGCTGAGCGAGGACACCCGGCTCTCGCTGCCGGTTGAGGCGCCGGGCGACCTGCAGGAGCTGCTCGGGCGCGCGGGCTACCCCATGGTCAACGTCCAGGCGATCAGCCTGTCAGGCCCGCGCGACGCCCAATCGGCCATGCGCGCGCTGCGTGAGAGTTTCTGCAAGGTCCTGCTCGATCCGCAGTTCGTCGATATCGGCGTGAGTCGGCTTCAGCGCGACTGGCGCATCACCCTGGCGCGCCCGCTGCTCGATGGGCATCTGGGTGATTCCGCAGCCGAAGGGCGCAAGATGCTCGAACTTCTCAACCAGGCGCGCTCCAGTGCGCGCCAGTGTGGCGACCAGCGCTTTGCCCCGGCGTCGGCGCTCGCCTGGAACGGCAGTTTGGCCGAGGCGGCCGGCGGCCATAGCCGGGCGATGGCCAACGACAATTTCTTCAGCCACCTGGGCCAGGACGGCCGCACGCCCGGCGATCGCGCCGAGTTGGCCGGCTATGAGGGGCGCCAGGTAGGGGAAAACATCGCGGCCGGGCAGGGCGATGCACGCAAGGTGGTCGATGGCTGGCTGGCCAGCCCCGGCCATTGCGCCAACCTGATGAACCCGCAGTTCCGCGATTTCGGTGGCGCCTATGCGGTTGATCCGCAAAGCGACGCGAACATCTACTGGACGGGCCTGTTCGGCGCCCCGTGATCCGGCGGCCCGAACCGGGGCGCCTGGCCGGGCTCCAACCTCCAGGGCCGCACGTCGCGGCTGCCGCCGGGAGATGCGCATGACCGATCCAAAACACCCGCTCGAAGATGGCCTGACGCCAAAGGACTACGACGAATACGGCGACGTACCCGATTCAGCGGAAAACGCCGACGAAGACAAGCCTGATGTGCCTGACAGCCCTGGCGAAAGCCCGCTGGGCTGACAGCCTCGCGCTGTATGGGCTTCCCCCAGCAGGCGCGACCGGGCATGCTTGCCGCCCGCGCGAGGTCGCGCGGGCGTGACAGAGCAGGTGATGATGAGAAAGAAGAAACCGCTGGACCCGGTCCGGCAGGCACAGAAGAACCGTGCGCACCGTATCGGCTGGCTGATCGCCCTGGTCGGCATCCTCTGTGGTTTCGCGCTGCTCGCGCTCGAGCCGGCGCGAGGGCTCTAGGCAGCCGGCGGGCAACGGGTCGTGCCGCTCAGCCCTGGCCAAGCGTGACGGCTGAGTGCGCAGCTCCTGCCGCGCATGGCGGATGATCTGCACGGCCGCACTGATCGAGAGCAGGGCCATCAGGCTGGCGACGATCAGATCCGGCCAGCCGGAACCCGTACCGAACACACCCAGCGCCGCGAGCATCACGGCGAGGTTGCCCAGCGCGTCGTTGCGGCTGCACAGCCAGACGCTGCGCATGTTGCTATCGCCCTCGCGATAGGCATAGAGCAGGGCGGCGACCAGCAGGTTGGCCAGCAGGGCGATGACGCCCACCACGCCCATGGTGGGGGCATCCGGCACGCTGCCCTCGACGAAGTTGGCGACCGCCATGCTCAGAATGAACACCCCGAAACTGCCCATGGTCACTGCCTTGGCCAACGAGGCCCTGGCGCGCATCGCCACGCCCAGGCCCAGTACCCAGAGGCTGACGCCGTAGTTGGCCGCATCGCCGAAGAAGTCCAGCGAGTCGGAGAGCAACGACACCGAGCCGGCATGCAGGCCCGCGCCGATCTCGACGAGAAACATGCCCAGGTTGATCGCCAGGGCGGCCCACAGGATGCGCCGATAGCGGGCGCTCGTTGCGCCGCTGGTGTTGCTATGACTGCACGAACATCCGCTCATGTGGTGGCTCCAGGTTACTGACCGGAGTTACGCTAAACCCTGTAGCCGCTACAGGGTCAAGCCATGCCATTGACGATTGGAAAGCTGAGCCAGCACACCGGGGTGAACGTCGAGACCATCCGTTATTACGAGCGCATAGGCCTGCTTGCACCGGCGGCGCGTACCGGATCCGGCTATCGCAGCTACCCCGATGAAGCCATTGGCCGCCTGCGTTTCATCAAGCGTGGCCGCGAGCTGGGGTTTTCGCTGGAAGAAATCCGCACCTTGGCCGGGCTGGCGGAGAACCCCAGCCAACCCTGTGCCGAAGTCGACCGGCTGGTGCAGCATCACCTCGCTGAAGTCCGCCAGCGTATCGCCGACCTGCAGCGGTTGGAGGCCGAGCTGGCGCAGCTGGCCGGCTGTCACCGGAGCTCCGTGCGCGAGTGCCGCATCGTCGAGGCGTTGAGTGCGCCAGGGCAAAACTGAGCTATACGTTGATCGAACACTGGTTCGATAATCGGTCGACTTCAGCAGGGAGCTTCACATGAGCGAGCACACACCAAGCAATCCACCCCTGGCTCGGCCGATCATCGCCTCGCCGGCCCGGCGAATCGAGGCGTTCACCGGCGATCCCGACTTCATGACCTCGCTGGCCCGTGGCCTGGCGGTGATCCATGCGTTCCAGGAGCGCAAGCGGCAGCTGACCATCGCGCAGATCAGCCACCGCACCGAAATTCCCCGCGCCGCCGTACGGCGCTGCCTGCTCACGCTGATGAAACTGGGTTACGTGGCCACGGACGGTCGAACCTGGTCCCTGCTGCCCAAGGTCCTCACCCTCGGCCATGCTACCTGTCTTCGACGCCCTTGGCGGTGACGGCCCAGCCGATCCTGGATCGCCTCAGCGATCAGCTGCACGAGGCCTGCTCGATGGCCACGCTCGAGGGTGACGAGGTGCTCTATCTGGCACGTTCGGCCACGCCGCAGCGGCTGATTTCGGTGGATCTGTCGGTGGGCAGCCGGCTGCCGGCCTATTGCACTTCGATGGGGCGGGTCCTGTTGGCCGGCCTGAGCGATGCGGCATTGGAAGACTACTTGGCGCGGGCCGATCTTCAGATCAAGACCAGCCGCACCCTGCACACGCCCGAGGCGCTGCGCGAGAACATCGCTGAAATCCGCCGCCAGGGCTGGGTAATCGTCGATCAGGAGCTCGAGACCGGGCTGCGCTCGCTGGCGGTGCCGCTGCACGATTCGGCCGGCCAGGTACTCGCCGCGCTGAATGTCGGAACCCACGTCAGCCGGGTGTCGCGCAAGGAGCTGGAAACGCGGTTTTTGCCGGTGCTGTTGCAAGCGAGCGAAGAACTCAGTACCCGCCTGTTCCACTGATTTGCGCAAAACGTACGGGAATATCTGTTCGATAATCGAACGGTATGACCGATTACCGTATTGTTCGCCTGCGCCGTCTCTCGTTACCGTTTGGTCCACGCACCAAACACGCGAGACCTCCCATGGCTGAATTGCTCACGCTCTCCGAGGCGATCCGTCGCTTCATCGGCGATGGCGACACCGTCGCCCTCGAAGGCTTCACCCACCTGATTCCTACCGCGGCCGCGCACGAAATCGTGCGCCAGGCGAAAAAAGACCTGACCCTGGTGCGCATGACGCCCGACCTGGTCTACGACCTGCTGATCGGCGCCGGTTGCGCGAAGAAGCTGATCTTCTCCTGGGGCGGCAACCCCGGCGTCGGCTCGCTGCACCGCCTGCGCGATGCGGTGGAGAAGCAGTGGCCGCAGCCGCTGGAGATCGAGGAGCACAGCCACGCCGACCTGGCCAACGCCTACGTGGCCGGCGCCTCGGGCCTGCCGTTCGCCGTGCTGCGCGCCTATGCCGGCTCCGACCTGCCAAAGGTCAACCCGCTGATCAGGTCGGTCACCTGTCCGTTCACCGGCGAAGTGCTGGCCGCCGTGCCCAGCGTGCGCCCGGACGTCACCGTGATCCACGCGCAAAAGGCCGACCGCCAGGGCAACGTGCTGATCCAGGGCATTCTCGGCGTACAGAAGGAAGCCGCCCTGGCCGCCAAGCGCTGCATCGTCACCGTCGAGGAAATCGTCGACGACCTGCAAGCGCCGATGAACGCCTGCGTGCTGCCGACCTGGGCGTTGACCGCGGTCTGCGTGGTGCCGGGCGGTGCGCATCCGTCCTACGCGCACGGCTACTACGAGCGCGACAACCGCTTCTACCAGGCTTGGGACCCGATCGCCCGCGACCGCGAGGCGTTCATCGCCTGGATCGACAGCTACATTCGCGGCACGGCCGATTTCGCCGAGTTCCAGCAAAAGCTAGCAGGGGAGGCCAACTGATGAGCGCCTACAGCACCAATGAAATGATGACCGTCGCCGCCGCCCGCCGCCTGGGCAATGGCAGCGTCTGCTTCGTCGGCATCGGCCTGCCTTCGAAGGCCGCCAACCTGGCGCGCCTGACCCACGCGCCGGAAGTCGTGCTGATCTACGAATCCGGCCCGATCGGCGCCAAGCCTTCGGTGCTGCCGTTGTCGATCGGCGACGGCGAGCTGGCCGAGACCGCCGATACCGTGGTGCCCACCGGCGAGATCTTTCGCTACTGGCTGCAGGGTGGGCGCATCGACGTGGGCTTTCTCGGCGCCGCCCAGGTGGACAAGTACGGCAACATCAACACTACCGTGATCGGCGACTACCACCAGCCGAAGGTGCGCCTGCCGGGCGCCGGTGGCGCACCGGAGATCGCCGGCAGCGCCAAGGAGGTGCTGATCATCCTCAAGCAGTCGCACCGTACCTTCGTCGACCGGCTGGCGTTCGTTACCTCGGTCGGTTTCGGCGAAGGCGGCGAACATCGCAAGCAGCTCGGCCTGCCGGGCAAGGGGCCGGTGGCGATCATCACCGACCTGTGCATCATGGAGCCCGAGCCCGGCACCAATGAGTTCATCGTCACCGCGCTGCACCCGGGGGTGAGCCGCGAGCAGGTGATCGAGAACACCGGCTGGCCGATCCGTTTTGCCGAAGAGCTGGCCACCACCGAGGCGCCGCGCGCCGAAGAACTCACGGCGCTGCGTGCCCTCGAAGCCCGCACGGCCGCCGCACATGGTCAGCCGGGAGGAGAAGAGTGATGCGCGAGGTTTTCATCTGCGATGCGGTGCGCACGCCCATCGGCCGTTTTGGCGGCGCCTGGCCGGCATACGTGCCGACGACCTGGCTGCCGTGCCGCTGAAGGCGCTGCTCGAGCGCAACCCGGGGCTCGACCCGGCGGCGATCGACGAGGTGTTCATGGGCTGCGCCAACCAGGCCGGCGAGGATAACCGCAACGTTGCGCGCATGGCGGCTCTGCTCGCCGGTTTGCCGGAGACGGTGCCCGGCGTGACCCTGAACCGCCTGTGTGCCTCGGGCATGGATGCGGTAGGCACGGCCTTTCGCGCCATCGCCTGCGGTGAAATGGAGCTGGCCATCGCCGGCGGCGTGGAATCCATGTCCCGCGCGCCTATGTGATGGGCAAGGCCGACACGGCGTTCGGCCGCAGCCAGAAGCTCGAGGACACCACCATCGGCTGGCGCTTCATCAATCCGAAGATGAAGGACATGTACGGCGTGGATGCCATGCCGCAGACCGCCGACAACGTCGCGGACGACTGGCAGGTCAGCCGAGCCGATCAGGACGCCTTCGCCCTGCGCAGCCAGCAGCGCACCGCCCAAGCGCAACGAGCCGGTTACTTCGCCGAGGAGATCGTCCCGGTGGTAATCAGGGGCAAGAAGGGCGAAACGGTCGTCGACACCGATGAGCATCCGCGCGCCGATACCAGCGCCGAAGCGCTGGCCAAGCTCAGGCCGGTCAACGGTGAGGCCAAGACCGTCACTGCCGGCAACGCCTCGGGCGTCAACGACGGCGCGGCGGCGATGATCCTGGCCAGCGCCGACGCGGTGAAGCGGTACGGGCTCACGCCGCGCGCCCGGGTGCTCGGCATGGCCAGTGCCGGCGTTGCGCCGCGGGTGATGGGCGTCGGCCCCGGTACCGGCCGTGCGCCGCCTGTGCGAGCGGCTGAGCCTGGCCGTCGAGGACTTCGACGTGGTCGAACTCAACGAGGCCTTCGCCGCTCAGGCACTCGCCGTCACGCGCGATCTCGGCCTGCCCGACGACAGCCCCAGGGTGAACCCCAATGGCGGCGCCATCGCCCTCGGCCATCCGCTGGGCATGAGCGGCGCGCGCCTGGTGCTGACGACGGTGCATCAGCTGGAACGCAGCGGCGGCCGCTTCGGCCTTGCGACCATGTGCGTCGCGTCGGGCAGGGCCTGGCGCTGGCGCTGGAGCGCGTGTCCGGCCCGCTGGCGTGACCCCAACTAGACTGTGACGGTCTGCGCCGGCCCCGTGGCCGGCGCACCGACCAAGCCAACCCTGATTGAAGCGAGAGCCACGATGCCGACCGTGCAACTGAACGATATCCACCTGAATTACCGTCTCGATGGCCGCGAGGATGCCCCGGTGCTGGTGCTGTCCAACTCGCTGGGCACCGACCTGCACATGTGGGACGCACAGGTCCCCGCGTTGGCCGAGCACTTTCGCGTGCTGCGCTACGACACCCGCGGCCACGGCGGCTCGGGCGTCACGCCGGGGCCCTACAGCATCGAACAGCTCGGCCGCGACGTGCTGGGGCTGCTCGATGCACTGGGTATCGAGACATTTGCCTTCTGCGGCTTGTCCATGGGCGGGCTGATCGGCCAGTGGCTGGGTATCCATGCCGGTGAGCGTCTGCAGCGCCTGGTGATCTGCAACACCGCGGCGAAGATCGGCGAGGCGGAGGGCTGGAACCAGCGCATCGAGAGCGTCCTGGCTGGCGGTGCGCAGGCGATGGAGGCGATGCGCGACGCGGCCATGGGCCGCTGGTTCACCGACGCCTTCCGTGAACGCGCCGCGGCAGAGGCCTCGCGCATTGCCGACATGGTCGCCAGCACCTCACCGGAGGGCTATGCCGCCAACTGCGCCGCGGTGCGCGATGCCGATTTCCGTGGCCTGCTCGGTGCCATCGCCCGGCCGACGCTGATCGTTTGCGGCGAAAGAGATGCGGTGACCACCCCGGAGGACGGGCGCTTCATGCAGGCACGCATCGCCGGCGCGCAGCTGGTCGTGTTCGAGGCCGCGCATCTGTCCAACGTCGAAGCCGCCGAGCGCTTTACGGCGCAGGTCCTGGGCTTTCTGCGCGGCTGACGGAACGGTCCGGTACCGCTGCTTCGTAATAGTTTGTAATCCGATGCTGTTCGACTATCGACCAAATTCGGCTGCAGGCAGTCGCCAGCAGGCCCCGCGCGGTGTCTACTAACCAGGCAATCAGCGTGCTCCGGAGCGCCGCAGGGAAGCTCCGGAACCATTACAAAAATAATCAGGTGCCACCGATGGACAGTCTGCTGAAACTCAAGAGCAGGATTTTCGATCATGCCGACCCACATGCGGTTTCCGACTACGTGAACGAGCATGTCGGCCCGCATTGCATCCGCCTCAGTGCCAAGACGCGGCCGGAAGCGAGCCTGAGCCATCGCAAGTTCGGCCGCATCGACCTGTGCCAGATCAGCTATGGCGGGCGCGTGCAGGTCACCTCGCCGGCGCTGGAGAACCTCTATCACCTGCAGGTGCTGCAGCGCGGCCACTGCCTCTGGCGCGGCGGGCGCGGGCAGGAGCACGTGTTCACCCCCGGCGAGCTACTGCTGATCAACCCCGATGACGGGGTCGACCTGACCTACTCGGACGACTGCGAGAAGCTGATCGTCAAGCTGCCCGCCGCGTTTCTCGAGCAGGCCTGCCTGGAGAACCGCTGGAAGGCTCCGCGCGAAGGCATCCGTTTCGCCGAGAGCCGCTACCGCCTGGAGCAGATCGACGGCTTCGATAGCCTGCTCGGGCTGGTCTGCCATGAGGCCGAAAGCGCCAGCAGCGTCGGCCTGGTGCAGGAGCAGTACAGCCGTATCATCGCCAGCAAGCTGCTCTGCCTGTTGACCAACAACGTCAGCCGCGAAGGCCTGGAAAGCTGCCCGACCTTCGGTCGCCTGGTCGACTACATCGAAGAACACATCAAACAGGACATCACCGTCGAGCAACTGGCGGAGCTGGCGCACATGAGCCGCGCTCGCTCTATGTGCTGTTCGAGCGCAAGGCCGGCACCACGCCGAAGTCGTTCATCCGCCAGCGCAAGCTCGAGCGCGTGCGCTGCTCGCTGAGCGACCCGGAGGGCGGCGTGCGCAACGTCACCGAGGTCGCCATGGACTACGGCTTCCTGCACCTGGGGCGCTTCTCCGAAAGCTACCGCAACGCCTTTGGCGAGCTCCCTTCGGACACCTTGCGTCGCGCGCACTGACGTATCCGTTCTCCGCTGCGTCCCCCCTGGCCGACCATCGACATGCTGCCGAGGAACACGTTGAGCAGCTGTGGCAGTTCGTCCAGGCTGGTCTTGCGGATGAAGTGCCCGACGCGGGTGATGCGGTCGTCGCCGCGCGTGGTCTGCCGGTCGGCGTTGGCGTCGCTCTTCTCGTGGTACATCGAGCGGAACTTGAACACTTCGATCAGGCGGTTGTTGTAGCCGTAGCGCTTCTGCTTGAACAGCACCGGGCCGGGCGAGTCGAGCTTGATCGCCAGCGCCACGACCAGCATCACCGGAGCCGCGAAGAGCAGGGCGATGCTCGACAGCACGATGTCCTCGAGGCGCTTGAAGAATGGCGACCAGCCGCGCAGGGGCACGTCGGAGGCGATCAGCGTCGGCAGGCCGGCAACCTCGGTGATGCGCTTGTTGGCCCGGCGGAAGGCAACCATGTCCGGTACCAGCAGCACGTTTACCGGCAGCTGGCGCAGGTGGTCGATGACCTGGCCGATACGGCTGTCGGCGAACCAGGGCAGGGCGACCAGGACCTGGGTGACCTTTTCCTCGCGGATCATGCGTTCCAGGTCACGGGTGTTGCCCAGCAGCGGCAGGTTCGCCAGCTCGGACGGCAGGCGTTCCAGTCGGTCGTCGATGAAGCCGAGCACGCCGGTGCGGATGTCGCGGTTGTGCTGCAGGTATTCGGCCACGCGGATACCGTTATCCGTGCCGCCGAGAATCACCGCGTTCTGCAGGTACATGCCGCGCGCCATGCGGCGGCGGAACAGCGAAAGCATGGCCAGCCGTTCGGCACCGAACAGCGCCAGGCTGGTGAAGAACCAGAATGCCAGGTGCTCGCTCTGCAGGTAGCTGAACATGCCCATGCCCTGATGCATGAAGATCAACAGGCTGAACGCGGCGGCCCAGGCCAGCAGCATGATGCGGAAGCGCAACAGGGTGCTGAACACCTCCTCGCTATAGATGCCCAGCGACTGGAAGATGATCACCGAGATCACCCCGAAGAACACCAGAAAGGCACTGAACGGACCGCCGGACGACGGCAGATCGGGCAGCAGAAGGAGCAGCAGGAGCCCGGGCAGGATCGCCGTCAGGCCGTGAATCAGCCGGATGCTGGCGAGAAAGTAATCAACGAAGCTTGGGTGAGCATACTCAAGGGTTCCAACGGACTGTAAACGCATTACAAGGCTCCTTCCTCAGCTAAAGCAGCTGACTCAACGCTCGAATTAATCGCCCGCGGATGCCGGCCTTGATGGCAGGCCGCTATCGCAACCGACTCGGGACTCCTGCTCCGACCCTGGGGCCCAACAGGAGTTCAGTCGCTCTCGTCGTGTCGTCGGAAAAATAACGAACTTCGATTTGCCTGCGTAAGTGACTGATTTGTATGGAAAATGGATAGAAGGGGCGATTTCAGGGCGGTTGCTTGCGAGGCGACGAAGGTGAACGCGTGGGGCGCGTCCTATCGAAGTTTTGGATTAATTCCGGGCGACGCAGCACGGCACAAACTTTCGTTTCCGGGTTCAGTCTCATGCGCAATAACCGCAGAAGGATGCGTTCGATGAATCCACCCAAGGCACTGCTGATCCTGCACGGCAAGCAGGCGTCCAATGCCGACGTTCGCGAGGCCGTCACGCTGCAGCGTGAACTCGGCTGGGAGCTGGCGGTACGCGTGACCTGGGAGCCGGGTGATACCGAGCGCCTGGTGCATGAAGCGCTGGCTGCCGGCTACCGCACGCTGATCGCCGGCGGTGGCGACGGAACCTTGCGCGAGACGGTGCAGGCGCTCGTCGCCAGTGGCAGCGATGCCAGCCTGGCGCTGATGCCATTGGGTACGGCCAACGATTTCGCGCGCGCCGCCGGCATTTCCCTGGTGCCGGGGGAGGCGCTGGTCCTGCTCGATGAGCCGCCGGTACTCATCGACCTCGGCGAGATGAACGGTGAGCCGTTCGTCAACATGGCCACTGGCGGGTTCGGCAGCCGGGTCACCTCCAGTACCTCCGAAGAGCTCAAGCGTGTGCTGGGCGGCGGCGCCTACCTGTTGACCGGGCTGACGCGCTTCGCCGAGATCGGCTCGGCGCACGGCCGGTTCCGCGGGCCGGGCTTCGACTGGGAAGGCGACTTCTGCCTTGGCGTTGGCAACGGCAGGCAGGCCGGCGGCGGTCAGCTGCTTTGTCCGCAGGCACAAGTCGATGACGGCCTGCTCGATGTGTGCATCGTGCCGGCGCCGGACGACGCCGTCGGTACGCTCGGCACGCTGCTCAGCGGCGGGCTGCTCGGGGTCGACGCGGTTTCAGTCAGCGCGCGGGTGCCCTGGCTGGAGATCGACGCCCCGCAGCCGATCGACGTCAATCTCGATGGCGAGCCGGTGCTCGGCGAGCAGCTGCGCTTCGGCGTGCGCCCGCGAGCATTGCGCATGCACCTGCCGGCCGGCTCCCCGCTGCTTGTCGGCAACTGACGCCGGCTGCGAGAAATCCGCCTGCAACGGTAAAGCCTGGCGCGACGCGGCCGATACCTCGGTATCCCGCGTTAACCAAGGAGTCCGCCATGGCCGGAATTCTCGACTCAGTCGATCAACGTACCCGTCTGGTGGGGCAGAACCGCCTGGAAATCCTCATGTTCCGGCTGGCCGGGCGGCAGAAGTTCGCGATCAACGTGTTCAAGGTGCAGGAAGTCGTCCAGCTACCGAAGATGACGCTGATGCCGCATCGCCACAGCTCGGTGTGCGGGGTGATCAACCTGCGCGGCCAGACGCTGCCGGTGATCGATCTGTCCCTGGCGATCGGCCTGCGCCCGCTGGTGCCTGATGAGCGCAGCACCATCATCGTTACCGAATACAACCGTACCGTGCAGGCGTTTCTGGTTGGCAGCGTCGACCGCATTCTCAACCTGAACTGGGACGAGGTGATGCCGCCGCCAAGCACCGCTGGCCGCCAGCATTACCTCACCGCGATCACCAAGGTCGAGAACGAGCTGGTCGAGGTGATCGATGTGGAGAAGGTCCTCGCCGAGATCGTCCCCTACGACACCAGCATTCCGGCCGAACGCCTGGCCGACCCGCTGCTCGAGCGCGCGCGCGGTCGCGAGGTGCTTTGCGTCGACGATTCGAGCGTCGCCCTGGCCCAGCTGCGCGATACCCTGGTGCAGCTCGGCGTGACGATCCACACCGCCACCGACGGCCTCAAGGGGCTGAACATGCTGCGTGCCTGGGCCGATGCCGGTGAAGTGCTGACCGACAAGCTGCTGATGGTCTTCACGGATGCTGAAATGCCGGAGATGGACGGCTATCGGCTGACCACCGAGATCCGCCACGACCCACGCATGCGCGACCTCTACGTGGTGCTGCACACCTCGCTGTCCGGTTCGTTCAACCAGGCGATGGTGCAGAAGGTCGGCTGCGACAACTTCCTTTCCAAGTTCCAGCCGGAAAAGCTCGTCGACGTGGTGCGCGATCGCTTGCAGCGCGACGAACCGCACTGACGCGGCCTGCGTTATGCTGCGGCGCTTCCCTGCCGTCGGAGGCGTCGCATGCAGCTTTCCTCGATCTACCGCTTTGCTCTCAAGTCGGCCGCTGGCGAGTCCCTGTCAGCGGCACGAACCGACTCGCTTGGTCTGGTCGGCGATCGGCGCTGGATGCTGGTCGATGCGCAGAATGGGCGCTTCCTGACCCAGCGCCTGCTGCCGCAGATGACCTTGCTCCAGGCGCGCTGGCTGGCAGCCGACACACTGGGCCTGACGGCGCCGGGCCAATCGCCTATCGAAGTGAAGGTTCCCGGCGCGGACAGCCCGCGCTGCGGTGTGCTGATCTGGAAGGAGACGCTCAGTGTGCCGGACGCCGGTGATGCCGCGGCCGCCTGGCTGAGCGACTGGCTGCAGCGCCCGTGCCGCCTGGTTTATTTGCCGACCGAGCAGGGCATCCAGGTCGACCAGAACTATGCCCGGCCGGGCGAGCGAGCGGCCTTCAGTGACGGTTTTCCCTTCCTGCTGATCGGCCAGGCCTCGCTGGATGATCTGATCGAGCGCGTCGGACGTCCGCTGGAGATGCTGCGTTTTCGTCCCAACCTGGTGGTCGCCGGAGCCGAACCGTATGCCGAGGACCGCTGGAAACGCATCCGTATCGGCGACTTGGAGCTGCGGGTGGTCAAGCCCTGTTCGCGTTGCGTGATCCCCACGATCGACCTGCTGACCGCCGAGCGCGCAGCGGACCGCGAGCCGCTGACCACGCTGCTGGGCTACCGCAAAGGCGAGGGTGGCGTGTTCTTCGGCCAGAACCTGATCGCCGAGCGACCTGGCGAGCTGGCGGTCGGTATGCCCGTCGAAGTGCTCGAGTGAGGGCTCACTGGCCCTCGAAGTAACGCTCGTGCCATTCCACCAGCGGCTGCGGCGTATTGAGCTTCTGCCCGTAGATGACCGAGTAGGTCAGCACGTTCTGCACGTACTGGCGGGTCTCGTCAAAGGGGATGTTCTCGACCCAGACGTCGAACGAGAGATGCTCGGCGTTGCGCAACCACTGGCGAACCCGCCCGGGGCCGGCGTTGTAGCGGCCGAGGCAAGGACCGGTTGCCGTTGAACTGGTTGTAGATCTGGCTGAGGTAGGCGGTGCCGAGCTGGATGTTGACGTCCGGGTTGAGCACCTGCTGGGTTGACGACAGCGGAATACCGAAGCGCCGCGCGGTTTCCTTGGCCGTGGCCGGCATCAGCTGCATCAGCCCGGTGGCACCGACGTGCGAACGCGCGTCGGCCATGAAGGCGCTTTCCTGCCGGGTGATCGCGAAGGCCCAGCTGGGGTGGATTTCGCGTGCGCGAGCGGCCTTGACCAGGGTGCCGCGATGGGCCATCGGAAAGCGGATGTCCAGGTCGTCCCAGTACTGGGCCTGGCTGATCGTGCGGATCGCCGGGAAGTACCAGCCTTTTGGTAAGCCAGCTGCGCCTGGGCGACCAGCTCGTCGCGGTTGAACAGGCGGCTGACGTGATACCACTCCCGACGGCCGTCGACGATCTGTCCACGGGCATGAAATTCCAGGGCCCGCCGGATGCCGGCGGTGTTGCGCACCTTCTGCATCACCTTTGGCGGCAGGTTCAAAGGCTGGTGGTTGAGCTTGTACGGGGCCTGGATACGGTCGGCCGACAGAAAGCCATAGAAGTCCCGCTCCTTGGCGACCGGGGCATAGAGCGAGATGGCTTGCGGACTGTTCGGTTCCTTCAGCTCCAGGCTGCGTGCGCGCCAGTAGCGCCAGCGGTTGGTCTTGGCCAGGTCTTCGGGGAAGCGGCTGGTCAGGGCGTAGGCATCGTCCCAGCGGCCCAGGCGCAGCAGCAGCCGCGCACGCCATTCGCTGACGGTGTTGTCGCGCAGTTCGGGGTCGTATTCGGCCATGACTTGCAGGGCGCGACTGTCGAAGCGCCGCGCCAGCGTCAGGCCGATCTGCCGGGCGATGGCAACCTTCTCCTCGGCCGAGAAGGCCATGCGCCGGGCGTAGCTGTCGAGCAGGCCGAGCGCCTTTTCCGGATCCTGACGGGCCAGGCGGCGCAGGCCGATCGAGACCACGTCGGCCATGGCCGTGTTGCCGCTGGCGAAGCGCTCGGTCCGGCTCAGCAGCTGAGGTTTTTGCACCACTTCGAGCAGCAGCTCGCCATAGGCCCGGTGCTGGTGAGCTGCTTGGTCAGGTAGCTGGCCAGGCCATAGTTGCCGTTCTCCACGGCCAGCTTGGTGCGTTTCCAACGACGCTCCTCGGTGAGCCCGCCGCGTGCCTGCCACATCTCGAACAGTGCGTCACAGGCCTCCGGCTGCGACTTGCCGACCAGCCAGAGCTTCTCGGCGGTGTTGTCGCCCTCGGCGACCGAATGGCTGACCTGGTATTGGCCGAACAGGCAGTCGAGTTCGGTGAAATTGAGCTTGGGGTCGTAATAGGCGAGAAAGGTCTTCCAGTCGCCACGCGCGGCCAGCAGGCGCAGCCAGCGCAGCTTGAGCCAACCGATCTGGGGCAGGTCGCCGTGCTCGGCGAGAAACTTCTCGACATCGGCGTTGCTGGCGCTTTTCAGGCGAGCGGTCAGCTCGTCGTAGGCGAGGTACGGCTCCAGCGGGTAATCCCGCAGTACGGAGGCATAGCGACGATAAGGCCCGCTGTCGCCTTTCTCCAGCGCCCGCTTGGCTTCGTCGTAGTAGCGACGCTGCTGCTCCAGGCTCGCGGCGGTAGCCTGGAGTGCGAGGGTGGTGATCAGCAGGGACAGCAGGAGGCGGGGGAGTCGACTGCGCATGAAACTTCCGGGGCAGATGGAGCGGGGGACCACGGGCACTAGCTTAGCTTGCCGCCCGAGGCAGTTAAACGTGCTATCGGCTGGCCGGCGCGAGAAAACAACGCCGCCGACGAACGTCATCCAGGCCGCAAGACAGACGGCACGGGCCGGCTGTACGGGAGCTGAGCCAGGGCCGGGTTCGCCTTGCCGTCTGCTAGAATGCGCGCCCTGTTTTCCGGAGGTAGTCATGACCCTGCTCAAGTTCGCCGATGTGTCCCTCGCCTATGGCACCACGCCCCTGCTGGACAGGGTGTCCTGGCAGATCGCACGTGGCGAGCGGGTGTGCGTCATCGGCCGCAACGGCACCGGCAAATCCAGCATGCTGAGCCTGGTCAAGGGTGTGCGGCAGCCCGATGACGGCGAGATCTGGCGCGCGCCTGGGCTGAAGATCGGCGAGCTGCCCCAGGAGCTGCCGCGAGCCGACGAACGTACCGTGTTCGATGTCGTGGCCGAGGGGCTGGCCGGGGTCGGTGAGCTGCTCGCCGAGTATCACCACTTGAGCATGAACATCCAGAACGAGGCCGACCTGGAAAAGCTGACGCACGTGCAGCAGGCCCTCGAAGCCAAGGATGGCTGGCGCCTGCAGCAACTGGTCGACAGCACCTTGAGCCGCCTGCAGCTGCCGGCCGACCGCACCCTGGCCGAACTCTCCGGCGGCTGGCGCCGGCGTGTGCTGCTGGCCCAGGCGCTGGTGTCCGAGCCGGACCTGCTGCTGCTAGACGAACCGACCAACCACCTGGACATCGGTGCCATCGCCTGGCTGGAAGACGCATTGGCGGACTTCAACGGCGCCGTGCTGTTCATCACCCACGACCGTGCCTTCCTGCAGAACCTGGCCACGCGCATTCTCGAGCTCGACCGCGGCCACCTGATCGACTGGAACGGCGATTACGCCAGCTTCCTGGTTCACAAGGAGCAGCAGCTGGCAGCCGAAGAGACCGCCAACGCGCTGTTCGACAAGAAGCTGGCCCAGGAAGAAGTCTGGATTCGCCAGGGCATCAAGGCACGACGCACCCGCAACGAAGGCCGCGTCCGTGCGCTCAAGGCGATGCGCGCCGAGCGCAGCGAGCGGCGTGAGCGCCAGGGCAAGGCCAGCTTCCAGCTCGAGTCGGCGGACAAATCCGGCAAGCAGGTGATCGTCGCCGAACACGTCAGCTTCGCCCATCCCGGTGGCGAGCCGCTGATTCGTGACTTCTCCATGGTGTTGCAGCGCGGCGACCGCATCGGCCTGCTCGGGGCCAACGGTTCGGGCAAGACGACGCTGCTCAAGCTGCTGCTCGGCGAACTGCAGCCCAGCAGCGGCAGCATCCACATCGGTACCAAGCTGGAAGTGGCGTATTTCGACCAATTGCGTCACCAGCTCGACCTGGAGAAGACGGTCATCGACAACCTTGCCGAAGGCCGCGAATTCATCAGCATCGATGGGCAGAATCGCCATGTGCTGAGCTACCTCGGCGACTTCCTGTTCAGCCCGCAGCGCGCGCGCACGCCGGTCAAGGCGCTCTCGGGCGGCGAGCGGGCACGGCTCTTGCTGGCTCGCCTGTTCAGCAAGCCGGCCAACCTGCTGGTGCTCGACGAACCGACCAACGACCTCGATGTCGAGACGCTCGAGCTGCTGGAAGAGGTCCTGCTGGGTTTTGCCGGTACTGTGCTGATGGTCAGCCACGACCGGGCCTTTCTCGACAACGTGGTCACCAGCACGCTGGTGTTCCAGGGCGACGGGGAGGTGCGCGAGTACGTTGGCGGTTACCAGGACTGCTGCGCCAGGGCGGTTCGCCAAAGCTGCTCGGCATCGCCGAGCGTGCCGAGAGTCGGGCCGACAAGCCTCAGCCAGCCGAGCCAGCACGCCGGCGACGGCGCCGCAGGTCGAGCCCGCCGCGAAGAAGAAACTCAGCTACAAGCTGCAGCGTGAGCTCGATGCCTTGCCCGGCAAGATCGACGAGGTGGAGCAGGCCATCGCCGCCGTACAGGCCGAGATTTCCGCGCCGGCGTTCTACCAGCAGCCGAGCGAGGTGACCGGGGCTACGCTGGCGCGGCTGGAAAGCCTGCAACAGGAACTCGATACGCTGGTCGAGCGCTGGGCCGAGCTGGAAGAATGAGGCGCGGTCGCCATTCTCGATGGCAGAGATGGCGAACTGATGGCCAAGTGAGATGGGTCAATGCTGGCCCGGCCGGCGCCTATTAAGTTGCGCCGGTCGCAGTCACGATGATGGAGCATAGATGGCTATCGAGTACCGAATCACCCTGGATGACGAGCACGATTTCAGCTACCGGATCGAACTGGATCGTAGCTACGATCGTGAGGCGGAGGCCCAGGCGCCGCACTGGACGCGGCTGGAGCACCAGCGCTGTGCCAATTGCCCGCTGAGTCGCGAACAGTTCAGCCACTGCCCCGCGGCGGTCGATCTGCACCGCGTGATCGAGGATTTCCAGGGCCTGCCGGCCGTGCAGAAGGCGCTGGTCTGGGTCCGTACGCCGGAGCGCGAGTACACCAAGGTGGTCGGCTGGAAGAGGGCTTGCGCGCGCTGCTCGGCGTGATCATGGCAACCAGCGCCTGCCCGGTCCTGGCGCGGCTCAAGCCGATGGCGCAGCAGCATCTGCCGTTTGCCAACAACCGCGAGTTCGTACTGCGCGCGGTGTCGCTGTACCTGGCGCGGCAATATTTCAACCTGCGCGAGGGTCGTCATGCCGACTGGGAGTTGCGTGGCCTGGTGCGTTCGTTCCAGCAGTTGCAGCTGGTCAATCAGGCGTTCTGGCAACGGATTCACGACACCTGCAAGGGCGACTCCAACCTCAAGGCGTTCCTGACCTTCTTCTCGATGGCCTCGAGCCTGACCGTTTCGCTGGAAACCCAGCTGCAGAAAATCCGCCCGATGGTGATGGCTGCAGGCGACGAGGTGGAAGTCGTCGCCTGAGAGGCCTGCTGGCCCCGCGGATGCGCGGGGCCGTTGGTTTATTCGGACTTTTTCAGGCGCACCGCCAGCACGTCGCATGGCGCACCGTGCAGGATGTCGTTGGCGGTCGAACCCAGCAGCAATGCCAGGCCGTGCCGGCCATGGCTGCCGACGACGATCAGATCGCAGTTCTGCTCCTTGGCCAGCCGGTGGACTTCCTGGCGCGGCTGGCCGTAGGCGATGTGGCGATGTTCGGGGAGCAGGCCAGGGTACTGCTCGGCAAAGACATTCAAGCGGTCCCGTGCCTGTTCGAACTGCTGTTGCTGCAGGGTCGACAGGTCCATGGGCACGTCACCGCCGAAGGCCATGGCCATCGGCTCGATGACGTGGACGAGCATCAGCTTGGCGCCGCTGCTGTTGGCCAGATCCTGCGCCCGCGCGACGACCGGATGGCACTCCTCGTGGAGGTCGGTGGCGACCAGTATGTTCTGGTAGGGCATGGTGATTCTCCTCGGCTTGCGTATGGCAATTATGGCCCGCAGTGGCGCGAGCGCTGTTCTGATGGCTGCCGTTATACGAGCCCGGCGGGCGATGCGCCAGTGTTGCATGGTCGCGCCGAACCACCGGACCGGCGTCGGGCTGCTATCATGCCGCCCTTGTGTGCCGGGTCGCCTTTTGCGCTGCGAGAGTATTTGAATGGAGATGTTTCACAACGACTATCTGCTGGCCTGGAGCGTGTATCTGGTCGCTGCCCTGGGTTGCCTGCTGGTGTGGTTCCGCTTCACCGGCTGGATGTGGCGGGCCCTGCGCGAGCCGTTGCGGCTGATCGTTGCGGTGCTGCTGTTCACGCCGACGATCGTCGACCCCGCCAAGGAGCAGTTCGCTCCGGCGATCGCCATCACGGCGATGGACATTCTGCTCGATGTTGGCAACAACGCCTGGCGCGCCGTGGCCGACCTGGCGCTCTACGGTGTGATCGCCTTTGCGCTGTACCTGCTGCTGGTGCTGGTGCGCTGGCCGATCGAACGCAAGGCGCGCCAGCGCCGGGCCGCTCGTACCGAGCAGGCGCAGGAAGAGGACGAGGACCCGCGCACCCTGCGCGAGCGGCTGGCAGCGGGCGAACCGCAGGACTATGTGCCGCACGGCCGCTACGTGCGAACCGAACCCAGGCTCTAGGTCCTCGTCTTAGCTCACGACCTTCTCGCGGAGTATCGGCATGTGCGAATTGCTTGGCATGAGCGCCAATGTCCCCACCGATGTCGTTTTCAGTCTCACCGGCCTGATGCAGCGTGGCGGGCGCACCGGCCCGCATCGCGACGGCTGGGGCGTCGCCTTCTACGAGGGGCGCGGCCTGCGCCTGTTCCAGGACCCGGTCGCCAGCTGCGATTCGGAAGTGGCGAAGATGCTGCAGCGCTACCAGATCAAGAGCGAGGTGGTCATCGGCCACATCCGGCACGCCAACGTCGGAACGGTGTCGCTGGCCAACACCCATCCGTTCACCCGCGAGCTGTGGGGGCAGTACTGGTGCTTCGCGCACAATGGTCAGCTGGCCGATTTCTATCCGGCCGAAGGCTTCTATCGGGCGGTCGGAGAAACCGACAGCGAGGCGGCATTCTGCGATCTGCTCAACCGGATACGCGACCAGTTCCCCAGCCCGGCACCGGCCGAGTCGCTGCTGCCGCTGCTGATCGAGGCGTGCGGCGAGTACCGGACTCGCGGTGTGTTCAACTGTCTGCTGAGCAACGGCGAATGGCTGTTCAGTTTCTGCACCACCAAGCTGGCGCAGATCACTCGCCGTGCACCGTTCGGCCCGGCGCAGCTGCGTGATGCCGAACTCAAGGTGGATTTCCGCGCCGAGACCACGCCGGACGACGTGGTGACCGTGCTGGCCACCGAGCCGCTGACCGACAATGAAACGTGGGACCTGCACGCGCCCGGCCAATGGAGCCTCTGGCGCCTGGGCCATTGTGTCGCCAGTGGGCAGGTGCCGGCATGTTGAGAAGCTACCTTCGCCTGGCGCTGTTCGCCCTGGGCCTGCTGGTCGGCGTCCAGGTACCGGGCTTTCTCGAGGCCTATACCCGTCACGTCGAGGCCCGCCGATTGGAAGCACAGGAGGCACTGCGCGGCTTCCACGACACCGCGCGGCGCTTCTTCGATGGCGATCTCGACGCCCTGGTCGAGCACTACCGTGGCAGCGACGATCCGGTGATCCAGAGCGATGCGGCCAGCGTCGATCGACTGGTGCAGCGCGCCGCGCTGCTCGAGCGCGAGTGGCAGGCGATGCAACATCCCTGGTATGCCCGCGCCTGGCATGTGCTGATGGGCGCCGAGCGTTCGCTGCGCCAGGAGGTCTGGCGCAGCTACGAATTCCGTGTGCTGCTGGCGCCGGACGCGGTGGCCTGGGGCATTGGCTTGGCGCTGTTGCTGGCCTGGCTCGTCGAGAGCCTGTTGCTCGGGCTCAGCTATCCGTTCCGGTCACGCCGCAGGCGCCAGCGAATCTATCGCTGAGCGCGCCTGCACGGTCGTGCTACTTGGCAAGAAAACGCATGCCTTCTTCCAGCCCGCTCAGGGTCAGCGGGTACATGCGGTCCTCGACCAGTTCGCGAACGATGCCGGTCGAGGCGGTATAGCCCCAGGTGTCCTTCGGGTAGGGGTTGATCCAGACCAGCTTCTTGTACTTTTCCATGAAGCGCTGCATCCAGACGTAGCCGGCTTCCTCGTTCCAGTGCTCGACGCTACCGCCGGCCTGGGTGATTTCATAAGGCGCCATCGCCGCGTCGCCGACGAAGACCACCTTGTAGTCAGGGCCGTACTTGTGCAGCAGGTCCAGTGTCGAGGTGCGTTCGGACATGCGACGGAAGTTGTTCTTCCACACCGACTCGTAGATGAAATTGTGGAAATAGAAGAACTCGAGGTTCTTGAACTCCGTGCGGCAGGCCGAAAACAGCTCTTCGCAAACCTTGACGTGGGCATCCATCGAGCCGCCGATGTCCATCAGCAGCAGCAGCTTGACCGCATTGCGGCGCTCGGGGCGCATCTGGATATTCAGCAGGCCGGCGTCGCGCGCGGTGTGGTCGATGGTGCCGTCGATGTCGAGTTCGTCGTGCGCGCCTTCGCGGGCGAACTTGCGCAGTCGGCGCAGGGCGATCTTGATGTTGCGCGTGCCGAGCTCGACCTGATCGTCGAGGTTCTTGTACTCGCGCTGATCCCAGACCTTGACCGCCTTGCCCTGGCGCTTGCCGGCATCGCCGATGCGGATGCCCTCGGGGTTGTAGCCGCCTGAGCCGAACGGCTGGTGCCGCCGGTACCGATCCACTTGTTGCCGCCAGCGTGGCGCTCCTTCTGCTCCTCGAGGCGTTTCTTGAACTCCTCGATCAGCTTGTCCAGACCACCGAGCGACTGGATCTGGGCGCGCTCCTCGTCACTGAGGTGGCGTTCGAACTCCTTGCGCAGCCAGTCTTCGGGGATCAGTGCCTCGATGTGCCGGTCCAGGTCTTCGAGACCCTTGAAGTAGGCGCCGAACGCCCGGTCGAATTTGTCGAAGTGGCGCTCGTCCTTGACCATCACGGTGCGCGCGAGGAAATAGAACTCGTCCATGTCGGCAAACACCACACGGTGCTTGAGCGCGTCGATCAGATCGAGCAGTTCGCGTACCGAGACCGGAACCTTGGCGGCACGCATTTCGTTGAACAGGCCAAGCAGCATGACTAAACCTCGGGCGTGCCGTTGCTGGCACGTGCAATCAGATTAACTATCGGCAGGGTGCTGGGGCAGGTTGTCGGCAATTTCGTACCAGTCCGCCTTCGAGCCGACATAGATGTGCGACTGCGCGGGTGGAGGCAGCGGTGAGTCGAGCGTGCCCACCGCGACGCCCAGTTCGTGCTCGCGGTTGTCGACGAACTGAAGGTTCGATCCGCAGCGGATGCAGAACGTACGGGTCACGTGTTCGGACGAGTGATAGACACCCAGTTGATCCTTGCCGGAAAGCAGGTGGAACGCATCCAGAGGCACGCCGGCATAGCTGGCGAAGGCCGCGCCGTGCGCCTTGCGACACATCTTGCAGTGGCAGTGGCTCACGGCGTTTATCGGTGCGTCGATGCGATAGCGCACCACGCCGCACAGGCAACTTCCGGTATGCGTTTGCATGGCTCTTCTCCAGCAGGTGTCGGCGGTTCGGCAGCGGCGCTGCCGTGTCTCAGCTGACGTTAGACGACGCCGCTGCGGGCGGCGAATCCGCCGGCTGGCCGACCGACGACAGGCGCTGTCAGCGGCTTGCGCGCCGGCTCATGAACGCCAGGCGTTCGAGCAACATCACGTCCTGTTCGTTTTTCACCAGCGCGCCGGCCAGCGGCGGGATCGCGCGAGTCGGGTCACGCTCACGCAGCACCGCTTCGCCGATCTCGTCGGCCATCAGCAGCTTCAGCCAGTCGACGAGCTCGCTGGTCGAGGGTTTTTTCTTCAGGCCGGGGACCTTGCGCACGTCGAAGAAGATGTCCAGCGCCTCGGAGACCAGCGACTGCTTGATGCCGGGGTAGTGGACGTCGACGATCTTCTGCAGCGTCTCGCGGTCGGGAAAGGCGATGTAGTGGAAGAAGCAGCGGCGCAGGAAGGCGTCCGGCAGTTCCTTCTCGTTGTTCGAGGTGATGATGATGATCGGGCGCTGCCTGGCCTTGATGGTTTCGTTCGTCTCGTAGACATAGAACTCCATCTTGTCGAGTTCCTGCAGCAGGTCGTTGGGAAACTCGATGTCGGCCTTGTCGATCTCGTCGATCAACAGAATGACGCGCTCCTCGGCCTCGAAGGCTCCCAGAGCTTGCCTTTCTTGATGTAGTTCTTCACGTCGTGGACCTTGTCCACGCCCAGCTGCGAATCGCGCAGACGGCTGACCGCATCGTATTCGTAGAGGCCCTGGTGGGCCTTGGTGGTGGACTTGATGTGCCAGGTGATGAGCTTGGCGCCGAAGGAGTCGGCCAACTGCTCGGCCAGCATGGTTTTGCCGGTGCCTGGTTCGCCCTTGACCAGCAAGGGGCGTTGCAAGGTGATGGCTGCGTTGACGGCGAGCTTTAGGTCGTCGGTGGCGACGTAGGACTGAGTACCTTCGAATTTCATCGCGAATTCCTTGGCCAGCCTGGCATGCAGGCGTTGAGGGACAGGGGGTCGACTATAAGGGAAGGGTGGCTGTCTGTGAACGCGAGGCGATCATTCAGTCACTGAATGATCGCCAGCAATGTCCGACGTCCTTCATTGCCCCTCGTCCAGCGAGTGCTCGAAGCGCGCGGTGAAGGCCTGCACGAAGCGTTACGCAGCACGGCGATAAATGCCTGGAATGGACTCATGTCAGCCGACTGCGTACTGCCGGACAGTTCGATACGCGTGGCGAACTGGTCTTTGCGCTGGTTCTGCAACACCTCCTGGCCGCCGCCGACCACCGCCTCCCACAAACCTTGGAAAAAGCCCTTGTCGTCGTTTTCCACGTCCTGCTCCAGATCGAACACGTCGACGTTGCGCAGCAGTGGCTTGATATAGCCGCTCAGCTGGCCATCGGTGGCTTCGACTTCCATCACCAGATCGGCGGTGCCGCCTGCGAAGTCGAACTTGCCGTACGCCTGGCTGAAATCGTTGAGCTGGGTAAGTGCGACGCCTGTGGTTCGCAGGTTCAGCTCGAAGTCCTGCCATTCGGTGAACGGGTCGAAACGGGCGCTGGCCTCGATCGGGTCACGGTTGAACAACTTGCCGGTGCCCTCGAAGGTCGCCACGCGCTTGCCATCCTCGCCCCGCGTGTTGGTCAGATTGTACAGCGAGGCATCAACATCGCTGGCGTAGACGTGCACCGGCGGGTCGGATGTGAAGTTGCGAAACGACACCTGGCCATCGACCACGCGGATTTCGTTCAGTGTGATCGGCAGCAGCTCTTCGAGCTTGTCGCGCCAGTCGACGCCTTCACCGCTCTGTGACTCACCTTTGTCGCCGCCATCGACGAAATTGAGCTCGGGGCGCTCGAAGGTGACTTCGGCGACGATCGCGCGGTCCTGCCACAGCGCGCGCCAGCTGATCGCAATGTCGATTTCGGGCGCTTTGAACAGTGGGGCCTGCACCTGCTTGTCGCGCTTTTCGATCCGTAGGCCTTGCAAACGATAGGCGCCTCGCCACCAGGCCAGGTCGACATCGTCGACATGGCCGCTGTAATCGCCCATCTCGGCCATCGTTTCGTTGAGGTAGTTGCGCACCAGTACCGGGAGCGCCAGGTGCAGTACGAGCAACAGCAGGATGAGGGCGGCGACAAGCCACAGGGGTAGATAGCGGCGTTTCATGGCAGATCCGACGGCTCGGGTTCCCTCGGTGGACCGCATGGGGCTGGGGCGAGTTCGGCTGGACGACCGCCCCGGCTGGGCATAGGCTTTCCGGCCTGATCTGATTCTTCTGAAGGGACATCCGATGAGCCGCATCTACGCAGACAACGCACGTTCGATCGGCAATACGCCGCTGGTCATGATCAATCGCCTCGGGCCCAAGGGCGTCAGCATCATGGCCAAGATCGAAGGCCGAAACCCCGCCTATTCGGTCAAGTGCCGCATCGGCGCGGGAATGATCTGGGATGCCGAGGAAAGTGGCCGGCTCAAACCCGGCATGACCCTCGTCGAGCCGACCTCCGGCAATACGGGCATCGGCTTGGCCTTCGTCGCGGCGGCGCGAGGCTACAAGCTGATTCTCACGATGCCGGCTTCGATGAGCCTCGAGCGGCGCAAGGTGGTCAAGGCGCTCGGCGCCGAGCTGGTGCTGACCGAGCCGGCCAAGGGCATGAAGGGCGCGATCGACAAGGCCTCGGAGATCGCCGCATCCGATCCGACGCGTTATTACATGCCACAGCAGTTCGAAAACCCGTCCAACCCGGCGATCCATGAAAAGACCACAGGTCCGGAAATCTGGAACGACACCGACGGTGGTGTCGACGTGCTGGTAGCCGGGGTTGGCACCGGCGGCACCATCACCGGCATCTCGCGCTACATCAAGCACGGCAAGGGCAAGCAGATTCTCAGCGTCGCGGTCGAGCCGAGCGGCTCGCCGGTGATCAGCCAGACCCTGGCGGGCGAAGAGGTCAAGCCCAGCCCGCACAAGATCCAGGGCATTGGCGCCGGCTTCGTGCCGAAGAATCTCGACCTGTCGATCGTCGACCGGGTTGAGCAGGTCGACGACGAGGAAGCCAAGAGCATGGCGCTGCGCCTGATGCGCGAGGAAGGCATTCTCTGTGGTATTTCCGGTGGCGCCGCGATGGCCGCCGCGGTGCGTCTGGCTGAGCGGCCGGAGATGCAAGGCAAGAATATCGTGGTGATCCTTCCCGACTCCGGCGAACGCTACCTGTCCTCGATGCTGTTTGCCGACATGTTCAGCGAGCAGGAACTGGTGCAGTAAACACGCAGCGGCCGGCTGTCGCTGCCCGTTGGCCGGGTTCGTCGTGTTCCGGCTTTTCGGGCCGCCGATGGCTGGCTAAGCTCGGCTGATGATTTCCTGAGGTTCCCGCATGGCGACGCAATGGCCCGCGACCGAGATTGCCCGGCAGATACTCCTTGGCTTCGACGATTATCGCGAGTGCTTTCGCCTGATCACCGAGGGCGCGCGGGCGCGCTTCGAAGGCGCTCACTGGCAGGAGGCGCAGCGCGCCTCCGCCGAGCGGATCAACCTCTATGAAAAGAAGGTCAGCGAGACGCGCGACGGGCTGCTCGCGACCTTCGCGCGCGATGAGTTGCTGCAGGTCGAGCGCTGGCCGCAGGTCAAGAGCGCCTACATAGAACTGATCGATCCGCGCTTTGACGACGAGCTGTCGGAGACCTGGTACAACTCGATCTTCTGCGGGCTGTTCAGCCACGACTGCATCAGCGATGGCACCATGTTCATCCACACCACCCGGCCGTCGGCGACCGGACGCGAACGGGTGGCGCAGACGCGCAGCTACAGGCCGAACGGCGACCTGCTTGGCGTGCTCGAACGGATACTCGACGACTACGCGTTCGCGGTGCCCTATGTCGACCGGGCCAGCGATCTGCGTCAGCTGCATGCGCAGCTGTGCGAATCGCTGCCCGACTGGGTGTGCAAGGACCCCGAGCTGACGGTCGAGCTGTTCGTCTCGGTGCTCTACCGCAACAAGGGCGCTTACCTCATCGGGCGTATCTTCACTCCCGATGAGCAGTGGCCGCTGGCGATTCCGCTGATCCACCGCGAAGGCGAGGGGATCATTGCCGACGGTGCGATCACGGACGAGGCGGAAGTGTCGATCATCTTTTCCTTCACGCGCTCCTACTTCATGGTCGAGGTGCCGGTCCCGGCTGAGTTCATCGGCTTTCTCAAGCGCATCCTGCCGGGTAAGCACATCGCCGAGCTGTATACCTCCATCGGCTTCTACCGTCACGGCAAGTCGGAGTTCTATCGGGCGCTGATCAATCACCTGGCCAATACGGACGACCGTTTCGTGATGGCCCCAGGCGTGCGTGGCATGGTGATGAGTGTGTTCACGCTGCCGGGCTTTACCACGGTATTCAAGGTCATCAAGGACCGCTTCTCGCCGACGAAGATGGTCGACCACGCAACGGTCATCGAGAAGTACCGGCTGGTCAAGAGTGTCGATCGAGTCGGGCGCATGGCCGATACGCAGGAGTTCGCCGATTTCCGCTTTCCCAAAGCGAAGTTCGAGCCCGAGTGCCTGGCCGAGCTACTCGAGGTCGCGCCCTCGACGGTCGAGGTCCAGGGCGACAGCGTGCTGGTGCGTCACTGCTGGACGGAGCGACGCATGACGCCGCTGAATATCTATCTGGAAACGGCCAGTGAACAGCAGCGGCGCGAGGTGTTGGATGACTACGGCCTGGCGATCAAGCAGCTGGCGGCGGCGAACATCTTCCCCGGCGACATGCTGCTGAAGAATTTCGGCGTCACGCGCCATGGACGCGTGGTGTTCTACGACTACGACGAGATCTGTTTCCTCAGCGAGGTGAACTTCCGTCATATCCCGCCGCCGCGCTACCCGGAGGACGAGCTGGCCTCCGAACCCTGGTACTCGGTGGGGCCGAACGATGTCTTTCCCGAGGAATTCCCGCGCTTTCTGTTTACCGATGCCCGGCTACGGCAGTTGTTCGCCCAGTTGCATGGCGAACTGTACGACGCGGACTACTGGAAAGGCCTGCAACAGGCGATTCTGGCCGGCAAGGTGATTGATGTCTTTCCTTATCGCCGGCGCGGCGAAAGACAGTGATGAGGCTCGCCGGTTGAAGAGGTGCTGAACGCCTGGGCCGGCCGCCGGTCGCAATTGAAAAGGCCGGTAATACAACGCCGGGGCACGAGCCGCCGTAGCGCGAAAGGGAAGCAGGCGAGGCATCGAAACTTGGATTATGCTCGGTAAAAGCCAGCATGGCTGCGCTGTGACCCGTTTCAAGCAGGAGGGTTCGACCATGAAAGCACGGCTCAATCAAATCATCTGGAAATGGCAGTCGCCTCGGGCTGGTCGAGCCGCCGCGCATGCAGCCGATCCCGGTACGTGCCCA
>LZQO01000002.1_pt1 | contig 95870 bp, 103 predicted proteins | sample 768571 | NCBI WGS metagenome assembly LZQO01 (sample SAMN05207081, study PRJNA324507) | oil field metagenome | isolation source: sample BH-FW-10 from oil reservoir | place: India: Bombay High | collected 2015-12-01
CCGCGGCGTGGAACAACAGCAGCTCGACGCCATGCTGGCGGCAGACCTCGACCAGTTCCTCCTGCGCCCGGTACTGTGCCCAGGCTGCGGCCGTGGTCCCGGCATCCTTGGCCGAGTCGGAATAACCGATCATGACCTCCTGCGGGCCGTGCAGCCGGCGCCGATAGCCATGCAGCCCGAGCAGGCGATCGATCACCGGCGCCGCGTGGTTGAGATCGTCCAGCGTCTCGAACAACGGCACCACGCGCATCGGCCGTTCCAGGCCGGTTTCCTTGAGCAGCAACTGCACGGCGAGCACATCCGAGGCCGCACGTGCCATCGAGATCACGTAGGAGCCCAGGGAAGTGGCTGGCGCCTCGGCCACCACCCGGCAGGTCGCCAACACCTCTGCCGTCTCGCCCGAGGGGCGGAAATTGCAGGGCAAGAGCGGGCGGCGGCTGTCGAGTTCCTGCTGAAGGAATGCCAGACGACGCGTCTCGTCCCACTGGTCGTAACGCCCGAGGCCAAGGTATTCGGTGATTTCACCCAGCGCGGCGGCATGCCGCGCGGCATCCTGGCGTACGTCCAGACGCACCAGCGACAGACCGAAGCTGCTTGTGCGACGCAGGCAGTCGAGCAGCGCCCCGTCGGCGATCATGCCCATGCCACAGGCATGCAGCGAGCGATAGCAGAGCTCGAGCGGTTTGCGCAGCTCGTCGGTTTCGTGCAACACGGCAGGCGAAGGTCGCTGCCCCGTACTTGCAGCGGTCGCCGCCCAGTCGCGCGTTGCCATCAGGCGTTCACGCAACGGTTTGAGCAGGGCGCGATACGGCTCGGCACTCTCGCCGCTCTGCGCCAGCAGCTCGTCGCTGGCCGCCTGCATCGACAGAGCCGTGATGAGATTCTCGACGTCGCGCAGATAGAGCTCGGCGGCCACCGAGCGCGCCAACAGCAGCACCTCACGGGTGACGACCGCGGTGACGTTCGGGTTGCCATCGCGGTCGCCGCCCATCCACGAGGCGAAGCGGATCGGTGCAGCCTCCAGCGGCAAGTGCAGGCCGGTCGCGGCGAACAGCACGCCGTCGACCTGACGCAGCACGTTCGGCACCGCCTGCCACAGCGAATTCTCGATCGCAGCGAAGCCCCACTTGGCCTCTTCGATGGGCGTCGGCCGGTTGCGCCGGATTTCCTCGGTGTGCCAGATCTCGGCAATCAGGCGTTGCAGGCGCAGCTCGATCCGAGCCAGCTCCCGGTCGGTCAGGTCGGTGTGGTCGCGGGCAGCCAGCTCGGCGGCAATGGCGTCGTATTTCTGGATCAGGGTGCGGCGAGACACTTCGGTCGGGTGCGCGGTGAGCACCAGCTCGACCTCGAGTCGCCCGACCTGCCGGGCAATGAAGTCGGCGCCATGCCCGGCAGCCTTCAGCCGCTGCAGCAGATCCGGCAGCACCGTCGCCTCGAAGGGCTCGGATTCCTCGGCCTGCCGGCGCCGCACGCGGTGGTACTGCTCGGCGATGTTGGCCAGGTTGAGAAACTGGTTGAACGCCCGGGTCATGGGCAACAGTTCGCTCTCATCAAGGCTGTCGAGGGTTTCGGCCAGCTGGGTAGCGCCCTCGCGCGACCCCTGCCGGGCGGCTTTGGCGCCCTTGCGAATCCGCTCGATCTTGTCGAGAAAGCTGTCGCCGTGCTGCTCGCGAATGGTACGCCCGAGCAGCTCGCCGAGCAGGTGAACGGTCTCGCGCAGACGTGCATCGATCGTCGCCATCGTCGCCTCCTGGCCCGCCCTGCAAGGCGGGCCGCGCTGTGAAAAACCGGGGCCGGACTACGCTGAACATAGACGGTCATCAGAGTGCCCAGCATGCGCTGTCTCTGGCAAGCCTGCCTGGGCGCGTCCCTTGTTCGCCAGCCCGTGGAGCCCACATGAAGATTTCCGAACTTGTCAGTACCTGGGAACGCGAAGCGCGCGGCCCCCTGGCCGCCACGCGCTACAGCGTGGCGCTGGACCTGGAAAGCGCGGCGCGGCTGGCCGCGCTGTCACAGATGTACCCCAAGCGCGGCCTCGAGACCTTGCTCGGCGAACTCGTCGGTGCAGCGCTTGAAGCTGTCGAAAGCAGCCTGCCCTACGTGCCGGGCCCACAGGTCATCGCCACCGATGAACAGGGCGATCCGATCTACGAGGACATCGGGCCTACGCCGCGTTTCCTCGAGCTCTCACGCCAGCACCTGCACCGCCTGCAACAGGAGCAGTCGCAGCCCTCCTCCTGAACCGGCACAGCCCGGCAAACGCTCTAGGCCGGCCCTCCCTGACTGATCGGCGAAGGGCCGGAACGTGCCATCAAACTGAACGATCGGCGTCCGTTGCTTTCACAGAATTATGTCCGGCCTTGGCAAACGGTTGACACAACCGCACCGCGAAGCCGTGCAGCACTTTTTTGTCAGGCAATTCCAGTAGGAGACTGACCATGAAGACAAACAGCGTCGAGAATTCCGTTTCACGTTTTCAGCTACCCAAGCTGACCGCAATCGCCCTCGGCGGTCTGCTGCTGACCGCCTGCGCCGGCAATCCCCCCAAGGAGCAGTTCGCTGTAACCGAATCGGCCGTGCGCGAAGCGGTCAGTGCCGGCGGCACACAGTACGCCCCGGTTGAGATGCGCGCCGCCCAGGAGAAATGGCGACAGGCTGAACTGGCGATGCAGAAGGAAGAATACGAGCAGGCCCGCAAACTGGCGGAACAGGCCGAGTGGGATGCCCGCGTGGCTGAGCGCAAGGCGCGTGCCGCCAAGGCGCAGAAAGCCGTCGAGGACGCCCGCGAGGGGATCGAGGTACTGCGTGAAGAAAGCATGCGCGGCATGCAGTGATCGCTGACCGTTCAACCTTTCAGCCAGAGGATTCCATCATGCACAAGCTAGTTACCGTCCCTACCTTGCTGGCGCTGAGCATCGGTCTGGTGGCCTGCGCTTCGCAACCCAACGAGAACCTGGAACAAGCCCGCGCGAGTTTCTCCTCGCTGCAGAGCGATGCTCGCTCGGCCGAGCTGGCGGCACTCGAGACCCAGGACGCCAGCAAGGCCCTGGACAAGGCCAACGAGGCCTATCTGGAGGACGCCGACGAAGACAAGGTCGACCAGCTGGCCTACCTGGCGAAGCGGCGGATCGAGTTCGCCGAACAGACCATTGCCCTGCGCGATGCCGAGCGCAATCTGGAGAAGGCCTCGACCCAGCGCGCCGAAGCGCGCCTGCAGGCACGCGATGCGCAGATCCGCAAGCTGCAGGAGGATCTGCAGGCCAAGCAGACCGAGCGCGGCACCCTGGTGACCTTTGGCGACGTGCTGTTCGACCTCGACCGCGCCGAGCTGAAACCCGGCGGGTTGCGCAGCGTGCAGAAGCTGGCCGACTTCCTCAACCAGAACAAGGAACGGCATGTGATCGTAGAGGGTTACACCGACAGCACCGGTTCGGACAGCTATAACCAGCGCTTGTCCGAGCGCCGCGCCGACGCGGTGCGCATGGCGCTCATTCGCATGGGTGTCGATCCGCAGCGGATCGTCTCGCAGGGCTACGGCGAGGCTTATCCGTGGCGAGCAATGACAGCCCGTCGGGCCGCGCCATGAATCGCCGTGTCGAGGTAACCATCTCCAACGACAATCAGCCGGTCGAGCCGCGCTCGTCGATGCGCTGATCTCGTCCTGACCAAGGCCCGGCACGCTCAGCGCTCCGGGCCTTTTTCATGCGCGATTGATGGCGGGTCGGCGCCCCAGATTGCTCAACCGAGCAGGGCCCGGTAGAGCTCTTCCATCTCGCGGTCGAATGCCACTAGCACCGCCCGCTGAACCAGCCCGCCACGCAAGCCGGTGCAGACTTCGCGCACGGCAATGGCAGCCGCCTGCTCGGCTGGATAACCGTAGATGCCGCAGCTGATCGCCGGAAACGCGATGCTTGCCACCCCGTGCGCCTTGGCCAGCGCCAGGCTGTTGCGATAACAGTCGCTCAGTTGCTCGGCCTCGTGGGCCGTACCGCCGCGCCAGACCGGGCCCACCGTATGAATGATGCACCGCGGGGCCAGTGCGAAACCCGGTGTCAGCTTCGCCTCGCCTACTGCACACCCACCAAGCCCACGGCAGAACTGCGCCAGTTCCGGCCCGGCCGCGCGATGGATGGCGCCGTCCACGCCGCCACCGCCGAGCAGGCTGGAGTTGGCGGCATTGACGATAGCGTCCACCTCCAGCCGGGTGATGTCGCCACGCCAGATTTCAGGCTTCATTGCGCCGGTTGCGCCGGTTGCGCCGAAGACAGCGACTGCTCGGTACAACGCACCGCGCGCTTCTTGTTGTCCACCAGCACGCCGGTCAAGCCCTTCTGCTGGGTATCGAACAGCACGAGCACGCCATCGATGCACTGCGCGACCTGATCGGCTGGCTGCAGCGACACCTTGTAATCCTCGCCAGGAATGGTCTTGAGCATCGTGAAGTCGGAGAGCAGCAGCGCATCCTGCGGTTTGGCGAAGTGCAGGTAGCCGTAGTACCAGAGCACGCCGACGGTCACGGCGACCGTGCCGACAGCGGTGAGAATCAGTGGAATGGGGTTGCGTTCGGACATGGATATCTCGAAGGAAAAACAGAAGCGCTAGCGTAACAGGCACAAAGCCGGGCATCAGCTACCGCCAGCGCGGGTTTCGCCGCGTGCCTGCACCGTAGCCTCGTAGACCCGTTCGGCCAGGCGCGAGAACGGCAGGCTCTGGATCCAGACGCTGCCGGTACCGCGCAACGTGGTCAGCAGCAGCCCCTCACCGCCGAACAGCATGCTCTTGAGGCCGCCGGCGAGCTGGATGTCGTAGTCGATCCCCTCGCTGAACGCGACCAGGCACCCGGTATCCAGGCGCAGCGTTTCGTTGTTCAACTCCTTGCGAATGACCGTGCCGCCGGCGTGCAGGAACGCCAGGCCGTCACCTTCCAGACGCTGCAGCACGAAGCCCTCGCCGCCAAAGAATCCGGCGCCGATACGCTTGCTCAGCGCGATGCCGACGCGGGTGCCATAGGCGGCGCAAAGAAAGCTGTCCTTCTGGCAGGTCAGGCGCCCGCCATGCGCGCGGAGATCGACCGGCACCACGGTACCGGGGTATGGCGCGGCAAAAGCGACCCGCGCCTGTCCGGTGCCTTCATTGCTGAAGTGGGTGAGAAACAGCGACTCGCCGGTGAGCATGCGCTTGCCCATGCCCCACAGCTTGCCGAGCACACCGCTGGCCGAGCCATCACCCAGGCGCGCCTCGAAGCGCACGCCCTCGGTCATGTAGTTCATGGCGCCGGCCTCGGCGATCACCGTCTCGCCGGGGTCGAGAAGGATTTCCACGCTCTGCGCGGATTGCCCGAGGATTTCGTATTCGAGTTCATGGCTGGCCACGGCAAGCTCCTGATCCTGTGGTTTGCGGCGCAGCGGGAGCGGCCTCGGCCAGCCCTCGCCTACTTGCGCCCGAGAATGCGCAGGATACGCAGGAACAGGTTGATGCTGTCCATGTAGAGCGCGGCGGCGCTGTCGATGGCGTTGTCCAGGGTCTTGGGAATCCGGTTCGCCCGCCCCCAGTCGACGCCGACATAGCCGCAGAAGATCAGCACCATGATCCAGTCGATCACGCCGTGATGAACGCCGAAGACGAACAGTTCGACCAGCTCGACGAGGATCACCAGCAGCAGCGCCACCGTCAGTGCACCGGCGATGCTGGCGAAAAAGCGCGGAAACAGCGCGCCGAGCGCCATCATGCCGAGGGTCACCAGCGCGGTGATGCGGATCGCCTCATGCACCAATGTGCCGTCATAGCGGCTGACCACCAGATTGACGATCAAGCCGAACGGCACCACCACCAGGTTGTAGCCGAGGAAGCTGACCCAGGGCTGGTTGGAACGATGAAACAGCCAGGCGCCGGTCAGACAGCTGGCGAAGTAGCCGCCAAAGAACAGCCAGGGATGGATGCTGCGAATGGACTCGACGGGAATGTTGCCGACCATCCACCAGTTGACCCAGAAACCCCAGCAGAGGGTCAGGCCGATGACGAGGTTGTAGGCGCCAGCCGAAAGGGTGCGGTCCAGCGGGCTGGACCGGCGGGCAAAGACGGGGGTTTCCATGTCGTTACGCTTCCTTGCGTGGTGATTGATTCGTGCGCTGCGCCGGGCCGGCTCAAAGGATGTTGGCGTAGTCGGCTTCGATGCGGTCGAGACTCAGGTGGTTGAGGAAGTTGGAGAAGCACATCCAGGCCGACAGCGCATTGAGGTCCTGGAATTGTGGTGGCAGGTATTTGGGTGGCACCACCATGCCCTCGTCCACCAGCTGGCGCAGGGTGCGCATGTCCTCCAGCGTGGTCTTGCCGCAGAACAGCAGCGGGATCTGCTCCAGCCGGCCTTTGCGCACCGCGAGCTGGATGTAGTTGTAGATCATGATGAAGCCCTTCAGGTAGGACAGGTCCTTGGTGAAGGGCAGGCCGGCCGGCGTCGAGCCACGGAACACCCGGCTGGCATTGCTGTAGCACTCGTCCTCGGCGTAGCCCTGGTCGCGGAAAAAGGCGAACACTTCGAGGAAGTCAGCGCCCTCCTCGGCCATGTGGATCGCCCGGGTGCGGTTGGTCAGCTTGCGCAGGCGCGTCGGGTAGGAGGCGAAGGCGATCACCTCCATGAGGATTGCCAGGCCTTCCTGAGTCACCGTCGAGGACGGCGGGCCCTTGGCGAGGAAGGTGCAGATCGGCTGGTTCTGGCCGTTGAGCGTGGTGCCGACGTGCACCAGCCCCTCGTGCACTTCCAGCGCGCGGATGTCGCGTTCGTTGAACAGCGCGTCGCTGCGGATCTTGATGTAGTCGGCGCCGGCCGCGGCATCGGCGAGGATGCCGTCGGACTCGAACACGCGGATCACCCCCTCGCCTTCGCCGAACACCGCATCCAGGCGCCGTTGCAGCAGCTCGACGGCCTGCTGGGCATTGAGCGTCTTCGGCTCGTCCTTCAGGTCGCCGCGGTCGGCGATATTGTTCAGGTAGTCCGAGAGCATCAGGCCGAGGTCGGCGAGCGTCGGGTCGCCGGCGTGGAAGGCGTCGGAGGCCGCGCCGTAGAGCTCCTGGGAGATCATGCCGAAGTCCGCGGTGCCGCGCGCCTCGAGCATGCGGATGACCATGCGGTATTCCTTGCACATGCGCCGCATGATCTGCCCGACCGGGTTGAACTGACCGAGCTGGCGGGTGATGTCGCGCTCGATGTCCTGGAATTCCTGCTTTTTCGCGCTGGAGTCGTAGGCCAGCGGCCGCGCCTCGTAATAGGCACGGTTAACCGGTGGCAGCTCGCGCCCTTGGCCTGGAAGAAGCGCTGGCGGATGTCGTCTTCCCACTTGACCGCGTCGAGCACCCGCACCGGCGTCTGCGCCACGACAATGCGCTCGGAAAGGTCGCGCACGATGCGTTGATAGTCGTCCAGATTGTCACGCGTGTTCATCGTGGTTCCTCATGCGCATCATCGAGGCTGTATACGAGCCGACGCCGCCGCCGGCAACTCCGGCCGCGCCGCGACGGGACAGGGGTCGCATCCAGCGCCCCGCCCCCTACCCGGCTTCAGACCTCCGGACGCATATGCGGGAAGAGAATCACGTCGCGGATCGACGGCGAGTTGGTCAGCAGCATCACCAGGCGGTCGATGCCGATGCCCTCACCTGCGGTCGGAGGCATGCCGTATTCCAGTGCACGGACGAAGTCGGCATCGAAGTGCATGGCTTCGTCGTCACCGGCATCCTTCTCGGCGACCTGGGCGTGGAAGCGCTCGGCCTGGTCCTCGGCGTCATTGAGCTCGGAGTAGGCATTGGCGATTTCACGGCCGCCGATGAACAGCTCGAAGCGATCGGTAACACTCGGATCCTCGTCGTTGCGGCGCGCCAGCGGCGAAACCTCGAACGGGTAACGGGTAATGAAGGTCGGTTGCTCGAGCTTGTGCTCGACGGTTTCCTCGAAAATCATCACCAGCAGCTTGCCCAGCCCTTCGTGGCCGAGGACCTTGGCACCGGCCTTCTTCGCCAGCGCGCGGCAGGTCTCCAGGTTCTCGAGATCGGCCTCGCTGATGTCCGGGTTGTACTGCAGGACCGCATCGCGCACCGACAGCCGCGCGAAGGGCTCGCCGAAGTGAAACACCTTGTCGCCGTAGGGCACGTCGGTGCTGCCGAGCACGGCCTGCGCCAGCTCGCGGAACAACGCCTCGGTCAGGTCCATGTTGTCTTCGTAGTCGGCGTAGGCTGGTAGAACTCGAGCATGGTGAACTCGGGGTTGTGCCGGGTCGAGACGCCTTCATTACGGAAGTTGCGGTTGATCTCGAAGACCTTCTCGAAGCCGCCGACCACCAGGCGCTTGAGGTACAGCTCCGGCGCGATGCGCAGGAACATGGCCATGTCCAGTGCGTTGTGGTGCGTCTCGAACGGCTTGGCCGCGGCGCCACCGGGAATGGTCTGCAGCATCGGGGTTTCCACTTCGAGGAAACCGCGCTCGTTGAGGAAGCGGCGGATGTGCGCGATCACCTGCGAACGCACGCGGAAGGTCTGGCGCACATCCTCGTTGACGATCAGGTCGACGTAGCGCTGGCGGTAGCGCTGCTCGGTGTCGGTCAGGCCGTGGAACTTGTCCGGCAGCGGACGCAGCGACTTGGTCAACAGGCGAGCGTTCTGCATGTCGACGTACAGATCACCCTTGCCGGAGCGCGCCAGCGTGCCCTCGGCCGCGACGATGTCGCCCATGTCCCAGTGCTTGATCGCTTCGAGCGTCTCTTCCGGCAAGGTCTTGCGATTGACGTAGAGCTGGATCCGCCCGCTGCTGTCCTGGATGACGATGAACGCACCGCGGTTGAGCATGATGCGGCCGGCGACGCTGACCTTGATCTGCTGGCCTTCGAGCGCTTCCTTGCCGGCCTCGGCGTACTGCTTCTGCAGATCACCCGCCAGGGCATCGCGGCGGAAATCGTTGGGGAAGACGATCGGCTGCTTCTCGCGCAGCGCGGCGAGCTTTTCCTTGCGCTGGGCAATCAGCTTGTTCTCTTCCTCGTGGATGGCATGCTCGTTCAGCGGTTGTTCGCTCATGGTCGGTGTTTTCCGGTCGCTCGGGTCCGCGGACCCTCAGGTAGGCTGATCAATACGTTGTCATGGGATGGGCGCTGTCGGCGCCCCACCCCGGCTTACAGACCCTGCTTCAGGCTGGCCTCGAGGTACTCGTCCAGGTCGCCGTCGAGCACGCGGTCGCAGTCGCTGCGCTCAACGCCGGTCCGCAGGTCCTTGATGCGCGACTGGTCGAGCACGTAGGAGCGGATCTGGTGGCCCCAGCCGATATCCGACTTGGAGTCTTCCAGCGCCTGCGACGCCGCATTGCGCTTCTGCATTTCCAGCTCGTACAACTTGGCCCGCAGCATCTTCATCGCGGTGTCCTTGTTGGCGTGCTGCGAGCGCTCGTTCTGGCAGGCCACCACGGTGTTGGTCGGCACGTGGGTGATACGCACGGCCGAATCGGTGGTGTTGACGTGCTGGCCACCGGCACCGGAGGAACGATAGGTATCGATGCGCAGGTCCGCAGGGTTGATCTCGATCTCGATGTTGTCGTCGATCTCCGGCGAGACGAACACCGCGGTAAACGAGGTGTGACGGCGATTGCCGGAGTCGAACGGGCTCTTGCGCACCAGGCGGTGCACGCCGATCTCGGTACGCAGCCAGCCAAAGGCGTACTCACCCTTGATATGCAGGGTCGCGCCCTTGATGCCGGCAACCTCGCCTTCGGACAGTTCGACGATCTCGCGTCGAAACCATGCTTGTCGGCCCAGCGCAGGTACATGCGCAGCAGCATGTTCGCCCAGTCCTGCGCCTCGGTACCGCCGGAACCGGCCTGGATGTCGAGGTAGCAGTTGCTGGGGTCCATCTCGCCGCTGAACATGCGGCGGAACTCGAGCTTCTCGAGAATCCCGCGCAGGCGCTGGATTTCGCTCTCGATATCGGCCACGGCGCTTTCGTCGTTCTCCTCGACCGCCATGTCGAGCAGGTCGCGGGAATCGGCGAGGCTGCCGGTGAGATCGTCGATGGTCTCGACGATCTGCGCCAGCATGGCGCGCTCGCGGCCGAGGTTTTGTGCGTATTCGGGGTTGTTCCAGACGTTCGGGTCTTCCAGCTCGCGGTTGACCTCGGTCAGACGATCAGCTTTGTGATCGTAGTCAAAGATACCCCCGAATGGACTGAGTGCGTTCGGACAGGTCCTTGATGCTGTTGAGGATCGGGTTGATTTCCATGGCGTTCGGCTCTCCAGCGGACGGATTCGAAAAGCCCGCGAGTATAACGCCAGCCGCCCGACGCCGACAGCCCGCCGAGAGCCTCGGCGGCCCAGCGGCAGGCCGACCTGCGATCACGCCGAGGCGGCACGCACCTGGTTTTCCAGCTCCGCTTTCAGCCCTGCGTCGAGGCCGAGCTGTCGTGCCAGCTCGTCGAGGTAGGCGCGCTCCATGAATGCTTCCTCGTCCACCGCCAGCAGGCTGGCCAGATACATCTCGGCGGCCATCTCCGGAGTGCCGGCCGCGGCGGCCACGTCCGCAGGGTCCAGCGGCTTGCGCAGCTCGACGTCCAGCCACTGCTGCAGCTCGTGGTCGCCGGACAGCCTGGCCATTTCGGCCTCGATCAAACCGCGCTCGCGGTCGTCGACATGTCCGTCCGCCTTGGCCGCAGCCACCAGCGCCTTGAGAATCGCCTGGCTATGCGCCTCCACCTGTTCGCTCGCGGGCAGCCGGTCGATGGTTTGCGGCTCGCCCTGGGGTACGCCGGCCTGCTGCGCCTGCCAGCGGCTGTAAGCCTGGTAGGCGAGCACGCCAAGGGCCGCCAGCCCTCCGTAGGTGGCCACCTTGCCGCCGAACCTGCGCGCCTTCTTGTTGCCAAGCAGCGCGCCCATCGCCCCGGCAGCCAGTGCCCCGCCCCCGGCGTCCGAGAGCAGACCGCCCAGCGAGCCACCGCCCAGGCCGCCGAGCAGTTGTTCGAGCCCGCCATTGCCGGCTTTTCCCGCGGGGGCCGGCGCCCCCTGCCCCGACTTCTGATCGAGCATCGCCTTGCCGGATTTGAGCAGCTGATCGAGCAAACCTGTGGTGTTCATGCAGCGACTCCTGAAATAAACGGATCAACCTGTGCGTCGGGCACCTGGCGAATCGGCGTGTCGCGGTGTGCCGCGCGAACATACTGGGCCGGCCAGGGCACCGAGTTGTCCCGCAGGTGCTCGGCGGCATGCAACGGCCAGTACGGATCGCGCAGCAGCTCGCGCGCCAGCAGGATGAGGTCGGCCTGGCCGGTACGCAGGATATGCTCGGCCTGCACCGCCTCGGTGATCAGCCCCACGGTGCCGGTGGCCATATCCGCCTCGCGGCGCACCCGCTCGGCGAACTGCGTCTGGTAGCCCGGGCCGACTGGAATCTCGGCGTTGGCGGCGGTGCCGCCGGACGACACATCGATCAGGTCGACGCCCAGCGCCTTCAACCGCCGCGCCAGCTCGACGGTTTCGTCCGGGTTCCAGCCGTCGGCGACCCAGTCGGTGGCCGACAGTCGGACGAACAAAGGCAGCTCGTCCGGCCAGGTGGCCCGCACCGCTTCGGTCACCTCGAGGAGCAGACGGATACGGTTGTCGAACGAGCCGCCATACTCGTCCTGCCGCTGGTTCGACAGTGGCGACAGGAACTGATGCAGCAGATAGCCATGCGCCGCGTGGATTTCGGCAACCTTGAAGCCCGCCGCCAGCGCGCGCTCGGCCGCCTGCACGAACGCCTGCACCACCGCTGCGATGCCTGCGCATCGAGCGCCTCGGGCACGGCATGCTGCGGATCGAAGGCAATGCTCGACGGCCCGACCGGCACCCAGCCGCCCTCGGCGATCGGCACGCTGCCGCGCTTGCCGAGCCAGGGCTGCCAGCTGCTCGCCTTGCGCCCGGCATGCGCGAGCTGGATACCGGCGAACGAGCCTGCGCCTCGACGAAGCGAGTGATCCGCCGCAGCGGCTCGATGTGCTCGTCGCTCCAGATGCCCAGGTCCTGCGGCGAGATGCGCCCTTCCGGCCGTACCGCGGTGGCTCGATGAGGACCAGCCCTGCGCCGCCGACGGCACGGCTGCCCAGGTGCACCAGGTGCCAGTCGTTGGCCATGCCGCCCTCGGCCGAGTACTGGCACATCGGCGAGACGGCAATTCGATTGGCAAGCGTGAGTTGGCGAAGCGTCAACGGCTGGAAGAGCTGGGTCATGGAAACCTCGACTACAGGGGGCGTTCGTATGGACACCCCTGAGTACAGACCGTTTCGCCGAGAAAACCCAGCCCGACTTTCAGCGGGTGCTAGACCGCCGCGACCTCCACCGGCACGCCATTGAGCGCCGCGTTGCCGGACAGCGCATCGTACAGCCGCTCATCGGTGAGGTCGTTTGCACTGGCACCTGGCAGCTCACCGGCGATCTGCAGGCGCACGCCTCCGCGGTCATGCCCCCAGCCATGCGGCAGGCTGACCACGCCGGGCATCAGCTCGTCGCTGGCCGCGACCTCGACATCGATGGAGCCGACCCGCGAGCGAACCCGTACCCGCTGGCCGTCGCTCAGACCGCGACCGGCCAGGTCGGCCGGGTGCATCAGCAGTTGATGCCGCGGCTTGCCCTTCACCAGGCGCCGGTAGTTGTGCATCCAGGAATTGTTGCTGCGCACGTGGCGCCGTCCGATCAGCAGCAAGCCAGTCGACTGGCTGCCGGCACTGTCGGCGGCGAATCGCTCCAGATCGGCCAGCAGCAGCGCCGGGGCCGCCTGGACGCGACGAGATTCGGTTTTCAGCCGGCGCGCGAGATTCGGCTCGAGCGCACCGAGGTCGATACCGTGTGGTGCCTCGCGCAAGGCGGCCAGGTTCAGCTGGCGCTCGGAACCTTCGCCATGCGGCCCAGCCCGTAGCCCGAGGTCGATCATCTGCTCCGGCGCCAGCGTCGGTTTGAGCTCGAGCCCGGTGCGCGCAGCGAAGGCGCGCGCCAGGCCGACGAAGATTTCCCAGTCGTGCAATGCACCATCGGGGCGCGGCAGCACCGCCTGGTTGAAGCGAGTGACGTTGCGCACGGCCAGCAGGTTGAAGGTGCTGTCGTAGTGGTCATGCTCCAGCGGGGCGGTCGGCGGCAGGATGATGTCGGCGTAACGGGTGGTTTCGTTGACGTAGAAATCGACGCTGAGCATGAACTCGAGGCCTTCCAGGCCCTGTTCGAGCTGGCGCCCGTTGGGCGTCGACAGCACCGGGTTGCCGGCCACGGTAATCAACGCGCGGACCTGGCCCTCGCCCGGCGCGAGCATCTCCTCGGCCAGCGCCGCCACCGGCAGCTCGCCACCGTACTCGGGCAGGCCCGAGACGCGGCTGCGCCAGGCCCCGAAATGCCCGGGCGAGGCGGTTCACCAGGTCAACGGCAGGTGTGGTGCAGAGTGCCCCGCCCACGCGGTCGAGGTTGCCGGTCACCAGATTGATCAGTTGCACCAGCACTGGCAGAGCGTGCCGTAGACCTGGGTCGAGACGCCCATGCGGCCGTAGCAGACGGCCCGCTCAGCGGCGGCAAAATCCCGCGCCAGCTGGCGGATGTCCTCGGCGGCGATACCACAGCGCGCGGCCATCGCCTCGGCCGGGAACGGCGCGATGGCGGCGCGCACCGCGTCGAGCCCGTCGACCGGCAGGTGGCTGCCGCGGGCAAGACCTTCTTCGAACAGGGTATGCAGGATGCCCAGCAGCAACCCCGCGTCCTGCCCGGGCCGGATGAACAGGTGCTGGTCGGCAATGGCCGCCGTCTCGCTGCGTCGCGGATCGACCACCACCAACTTGCCGCCGCGTGCGCGTAGCGCCTTCAGGCGCTTTTCCACGTCCGGCACGGTCATGATGCTGCCATTGGAGGCCAGCGGGTTGCCGCCAAGGATCAGCATGAAATCGGTGTGGTCGATATCCGGCACCGGCAGCAAGAGGCCGTGGCCATACATCAGGTAGCTGGTCAGGTGGTGCGGCAGCTGGTCGACGGAGGTCGCCGAGAAGCGGTTGCGGGTCTTGAGCAGGCCGAGGAAATAGTTGCTATGGGTCATCAACCGTAGTTGTGCACGCTCGGATTGCCCTGATAGATGGCGACGGCGTTGTTGCCGTGGCGTTCGCGAATGCCCGCCAGCCGCTCGGCCACCAGGGCGAAGGCCTCGTCCCATTCAAGCGGCACCCACTGGTTCTCCACCCGCATCACCGGCTGGCGCAGGCGGTCGGGATCGTTCTGGATATCCTGCAGCGCCACCGCCTTGGGGCAGACATGGCCGCGGCTGAACGGGTCCTGCGCGTCGCCCTTGATCGAGACGATCGCGCCATCGCGCGTTTCGATGGCCAGGCCGCAGATGGCCTCGCACAGGTGACAGGCACGGTAGTGCACGCTGGTATCGCTCATTTCGCTATCCGCCGTCGTTCTTGTTGTGCCTGCACTCTAGGCGCGCGCCGCGGGCGGGACAATCGAACGGAGTGGGCGAAATATCGGCGGATTCAGCCGGGCAATGGCCTCAACGTGGGGCGATATGCGCCACCATCAGCTGCACGCTTTCCTGCCCGCGATATTCGTTGACGTCCAGCTTGTAGGCCAGTTCCGCCCAGCGCACCGAAGGGTTCGGCCAGATGTCGCGATCGATATTGAAGCGATGCCGTCCAGCGTCAGCGAACCGCATTCGCTCCTGAGTACGAGCTTGAGGTGCCGCTCGCCGACGATGCGCTGCTGCACCAGCTGGAATACGCCATGGAACATCGGCTCTGGGAAATGCTGTCCCCAGGGCCCGGCATTGCGCAACGCGCGGGCCAGCTCCAGGTGAAACTCCTCGATACCGAGCTGGCCGTCGGTGAGCAGCCGGCCGGTCAGGTCGTCCTCGCAGAGCTGGCGCCGCACCTCGGCGTCGAAGGCCGCGGCGAAGGCGCCGAAGTTTTCCTGCGGCAAGGACAGCCCGGCGGCCATGGCGTGCCCGCCGAACTTGCTGATCAACCCGGGATGACGAGCCGCCACCGCGTCGAGCGCATCGCGGATATGAAATCCGGGCACCGAACGCGCCGAGCCCTTGAGCTGGCCGTCGCCGGCATCGGCGAAGGCGATGGTCGGGCGGTGATAGCGCTCCTTCAGCCGCGAGGCGAGGATACCGATCACGCCCTGGTGCCAGTCTGGCTCGAACAGGCACAGGCCGAACGGCAGCTCCTCGAGCGGCAGGTCCTTGAGCTGGGCGAGCGCCTCGCGCTGCATGCCCTGCTCGATGGCCTTGCGGTCCTTGTTCAGCTCGTCGAGCTGTACGGCCATGTCGCGCGCCAGCGCCTCGTCTTCGCAGAGCAGGCACTCGATGCCCAGGCTCATGTCGTCCAGACGCCCGGCGGCATTGAGGCGCGGCCCGAGAATGAAGCAAGATCGGTGGAGGTGATGCGCCGATGGTCACGTCCGGCGACGTCGAGGATCGCCCGTAGCCCCGGCCGGGCCCGACCGGCGCGAATGCGCGCCAGGCCCTGATGGACGAGGATGCGGTTGTTGGCGTCCAGCGGCACCACGTCGGCGACGCTGCCGAGGGCTACCAGATCGAGCAGCTCGGCCAGATTCGGCTCGGCCGAGCCGTGACGAACGAACCAGTCCCGCTCGCGCAGCCGGGCGCGCAATGCCAGCAGCACATAGAAGATCACGCCGACGCCAGCGATGCACTTGCTCGGGAACCGGCATTCGGGCTGGTTCGGGTTGACGATGGCATCGGCATCGGGCAGCACGGGCCCCGGCAGATGGTGGTCGGTGACCAGCACCTTCAAGCCGGCCGCTTTCGCCGCCGCCACGCCGTCGACGCTGGAGATGCCGTTGTCGACCGTTACCAGCAGGTCGGGCCCGCGCTCGAGGGCCACGGCAACGATCTCGGGTGTCAGCCCATAACCGTATTCGAAGCGATTCGGAACGAGGTAATCGACGTGCGCCGCGCCCAGCTGCCGCAGACCGAGCACGCCGACCGTGCTGGCGGTGGCTCCGTCGGCGTCGAAATCACCGACGAACAGGATGCGCTGACGCTTCTCCAGCGCCTCGACCAGCAGCTCGACGGCCTGCTCGATGCCCTTGAGCTGCGCATAAGGAATGAGCCGCGCCAGGCCCTTGTCCAGCTCGCTGGCCGAGGTCACGCCGCGTGCCGCGTAGAGCCGGGTCAGCAATGGCGGGAGATCGCCCAGGTCGGGCAGCGTGTCGGGAAGCGGGCGGGGTTCGATTCGCATCGTGTGGTTCCGGAGCAGCGAGCCGGCACGAGCGCGCCGGCGAGAAAAGCCGCAAAGGATACCCGAATCGGTCAGCCCTGGCCGGGTCGTTTGGCGCCGGCCGACAGATCGTTCAGCCGCGCTCGCCGAGCAGCCACTGCATGGGCACTTCGTGCTGGCCGCGCTCGTCGGTGACGAACAGTGCGCCGTCACTGATCATCACGCTCCACTGGATGGAGCGCGGCAGATCGCGGGTCAGCGTTTCCAGCGCCTCGGAAGCCAGCGCAGCGATGCTGAGATTCTTCAGCCCTTTGACCGCATCGGCCACCTTGGTCTGCCATACCCGCAGATTGCCGTAAGCCAGCACGCTAACCCGCTCGGCACGCCGCGAGCACCAGGTGATGCGCTCGGCATCCGGCTGTCCGACCTCGATCCAATGCAGGATCCGTTCATCCAGCTCTTCTGCCACAGCGCCGGCTCATCGACATCCGACAGGCCGCGACCGAAGCCCAGCTGCTCGTCGTACCACAGCGCATAGGCGATCAAGCGAACGCCGAGGCGCTCTTCGGTTTCCGACGGATGACGCGCCACTGTGAAGCGCAGGGTCTCGTAGACGCCGCGATCGAGATCGGTCAGGTTGAGTTCGACTTTATAGGGGGTCGCTTGCAGAGCCATGAAGGGGTCGCCGCCGAAAAAAGGTGCCGCAGTCTAGCAAACCGCAGGGGCACCGGCTCGCCAGGCTACGCGGCAACCCGGATGCAGTTGCGCCCGCCGGCCTTGGCCTGGTAGAGCGCGCGATCCGCTTCAGACAGCAGCCGATCGAGGTCGTAGCCGAACCGCCCGGTATCGCTGATGCCGATGCTCACGCTGAGCATGCCGGCGCGACTGAAAGGCAGCGCCGCGAACTCGCCACGGATACGCTCGGCGACGCCATGAGCGACATCGGTCCCGGCATCGGCAAGCAGGCAGGCAGGCGAACTCTTCGCCACCAATGCGCCCGAACACATCATGCCGACGCAGCCGCAACTTGGCGACGTGGCAGAAGCCGATCAACGCATCGTCGCCGGCCTTGTGGCCCAGCGTGTCGTTGAGGCGCTTGAACTGGTCGAGGTCGCACAACAGCAACGTCACCATCTGGCCTGCTTCCCGGCAACGATGCAGTAGCCGCTCGCCATGCTCGATGAAGGCGCGCCGGTTGCCGATGCCGGTCAACGGGTCGCTCAGCGACGCCTGCCGGTACTCGAGTTCGGCACGCTCACGAACCATGGCCAGCGTGACGAACGCGATGCCAACGGCGTACATCATGGTCTCGAAGATCACCACGGCGAAGAAGTTGAAGTGCTGCGTCCCCTCGAACGGCTGACCGTTATCGAGGGGGATGCGCAATGCGTACAGCACGACATGCACGGCCATGAGCGCCATCGCCGGGCGCAGCGAAACCTGGATGGCCCGGCGGCTTCGCCACAGCTCGACCATCGCCAGACCGATATAGATGATGGTGAGCACCGAAAGCAGCGCAATGCGCAACCGTAGCGTGCCGTAGAATGCCGGCCACAGACACATCGCGGCCCACACCGCGGGGCCGACGAGTATCCCCCGCCATTGCGGACGGCGGCCAGCGAACACGCGCATGGCCGTCCAGTTGAAGGCCATCGCCAGCACGAGCAGGACATTGCCAAGGACGATCGGCACGTAGTCGATCCCGAGGTTGCGTAGCGCCCCGAGCGCCGTCGATGCGACACCAAGGAAAAGCGTGAGGCACAGGTAGCCCAGCGTGGGTTCGCGCCGCCCACTGCGCCAGGCGAACAACATCAGCAGCGCAACCAGCAACAGTACGTAGAGATCGACGACGATGAGGGTGGGAACGCTCAACTGCATGACGGCACCGCACGCCTCTAGACCGGGGACTCGGCCGGGAAGAAGCAATCAGGGAAGGGCTGCCGATTCTAACGTTTCGACGCGGTGGCCACTATAACGACAGCACTGCTGCCTCCGGCAAACCGACCGACGGAGCGGCCCGACCGATGAAGACCTTTGACAATCATTCTCATTCTATTTAGCATCCGCTTCATCAATCGAGCCACGGGTAGTTCGCATGTACGTCTGTCTTTGCCAGGGCATCACCGACGGCCAGATTCGCGAGGCCATCTATGAAGGCTGTTGCAGCTACCGCGAGGTGCGTGAGAGCACTGGCGTGGGCACCCAATGCGGCAAGTGCGCCTGCCTGGCCAAACAGGTGGTGCGCGAAACCCTGGCGGACGTCCAGAACGCACAGCCGGCGCTGTCCGCACCGATGTTCTACCCCGCCTGACCAGCGGATCACCGAAGAGCCGGGTGATTGCCCGGCTTTTTTCTGCCTGCAATCAACGCATTAGCGCTCAATCGCAGAACGCAAGCGTTCTCGTTTCCCTTATTAGCCTTTGCTTTCAAGGAGTTAGGTTTGACAGGCCTGTGCTTCGTGGCCAGACTGCGGCAAACCTCTCATTGACTTCGACGGGATTGCGACCATGAAAGGCGACAAGCTGGTCATTCAGCACCTCAACAAGATCCTTGGCAACGAACTGGTCGCCATCAACCAGTATTTCCTGCATGCGCGCATGTATGAGGACTGGGGGCTCGGCCGCCTGGGCAAGCACGAGTACGATGAATCCATCGACGAGATGAAGCATGCCGACAAGCTGATCAAACGCATCCTCTTCCTCGAGGGGCTGCCCAATCTCCAGGATCTGGGCAAGCTGCTGATCGGCGAGAACACCCGCGAGATGCTCGAATGCGACCTCAAGCTCGAGCAGAGCGGCATCGCCGACCTCAAGGTTGCCATCGCCTACTGTGAGAGTGTCGGCGACTACGGCAGCCGCGAGCTGCTCGAAGACATTCTCGAATCCGAGGAAGAGCACATCGACTGGCTGGAAACCCAGCTCGGGCTCATCGACAAGGTTGGGCTGGAGAATTATCTGCAATCGCAGATGGACGACTGAGACCGCCAGCCACCGCAATAAAAAACGCCATGTCCGCAAGGGCATGGCGTTTTTTATTGGCCGGGGCACCAGATGGATGGTGCCTCGGGCCGGTCGAGGCTCAGGCGTCGGCCTTGCCGGCGGCGGACTTGATCAGCGTCTGCAGCTCACCCTTCTCGAACATCTCGAGGATGATGTCGCTACCACCGACCAGCTCACCGTTCACCCACAGCTGCGGGAAGGTCGGCCAGTTGGCGTACTTGGGCAGGTTCGCGCGGATTTCCGGGTTCTGCAGGATATCCACGTAGGCAAACTTCTCGCCGCAGCCCATCACCGCCTGGCTGGCACGCGCAGAGAAACCGCACTGCGGCGCATTCGGCGAGCCCTTCATGTAGAGCAGGATGGAGTTGTTGGCGATCTGTTCTTTGATGGTTTCGATGATGTCCATGAGGTACCTCGCTAACACGGTTGCCGCGCATTGTAGAGCATAAGCCGGGTCAAAGCCGAGTGGCGAAGTCGGTTTTGTCGATCGAACGAGGCGCAGCGTTGCGCCTGTCAGACGCGCGCAGGCGCCGTAAACCGGCGTTTGCGCCCCTGCAGCTTTTGTGGATAAGATCTCGCCTTTCCCGTTTCGCCAGGTCATCACGACCCCCAGTGGTCGGTCCCTCTGTTTTCCCCGGAAAAGCCTTCGGACCGCAGACTGCGGCAATGAAAGGTAGTTGATATGAGCGCAAGGCATTTTCTCTCTTTGATGGACTGCACGCCCCAGGAACTGCATAGCCTGGTCCGTCGCGGCATCGAACTGAAGGATCTGCGTGAGCGCGGCATTCTCTTCGAGCCACTGAAGAATCGGGTGCTGGGCATGATCTTCGAGAAGGCCTCGACCCGCACGCGGCTGTCATTCGAGGCCGGCATGATCCAGCTCGGCGGCCAGGCGATCTTTCTCTCGCCGCGCGACACCCAGCTCGGTCGCGGCGAGCCGATCGGCGATTCGGCGATCGTCATGTCGCGCATGCTCGATGCCGTGATGATCCGTACGTTCTCCCACTCTACGCTGACCGAGTTCGCCGCCAATTCGCGGGTCCCGGTGATCAACGGCCTGTCGGACGATCTGCATCCCTGCCAGCTGCTGGCCGACATGCAGACCTTCCAGGAACAGCGTGGCAGCATCGCCGGCAAGACCGTCGCCTGGGTCGGCGATGGCAACAACATGTGCAACACCTATATAGAAGCGGCGATCCAGTTCGACTTCCAGCTTCGCGTGGCCTGCCCCGAAGGCTATGAGCCCAAGGCCGAGCTGCTTGCGCTGGCCGGCGACCGGGTCAGCGTCACGCGCGACCCGCGCGAGGCGGTTGCCGGCGCTCACCTGGTCAGCACCGATGTGTGGGCCTCGATGGGCCAGGAAGACGAGGCAGAAGCGCGCCTGGCGACCTTCCGCCCCTACCAGGTCGACCGCGCCTTGCTGGATGCCGCCGCACCGGACGTGATCTTCCTGCACTGCCTACCAGCCCACCGTGGCGAGGAGATCAGCGAAGACCTGCTCGACGATTGCCGCTCGCTCGCCTGGGACCAGGCCGAGAATCGCCTGCACGTGCAAAAGGCACTATTGGAATTCCTCGTCGAACCCGCCTACCACGCATGAGCCACGCCCCCCTGCTGTTGCTGCGCGACCTGGCCTGTGGCTACGGCGGGCAGCAGCGCGTCGTCAGCGACCTCAACCTGCACCTGAACCGCGGCGACATCGGCTGCCTGCTCGGCCCATCCGGCTGCGGCAAGACCACCACCTTGCGAGCCATCGCCGGCTTTGAGGCTGTCCAGCAGGGCGAGATCGAGCTGGCCGGGCAAGTCATCTCGCGCCCTGGCCACACCCTCGCCCCGGAGAAGCGCCGCATCGGCATGGTCTTTCAGGACTATGCGCTGTTCCCGCATCTGACCGTCTTCGACAACGTCGCCTTTGGCATTCGCAAGCATGCGGACTGCCAACGTATCGTCAGCGAACTGCTGGAACTGGTGCATCTCGCCCCACTGGCGCGACGCTACCCACACGAACTCTCCGGCGGCCAGCAACAGCGAGTCGCACTGGCGCGCGCACTAGCCCCCGAACCCGAGCTGCTGCTGCTCGACGAGCCGTTCTCCAATCTGGACGTCGAACTGCGCCGCCGGCTGAGCCTGGAGGTCCGGGAGATTCTCAAGGCGCGCGGCACCAGCGCGATTCTGGTGACCCATGATCAGGAGGAAGCCTTCGCCGTCAGCGATCAGGTCGGCGTGTTCAAGGACGGCCGCCTCGAGCAATGGGACACGCCGTTCAACCTCTATCACGAACCGCTGACCCCCTTCGTCGCGAGCTTCATCGGCCAGGGCTACTTCATCCGCGGCCAGCTGCTCGACCCGGAAACAGTGCAGACCGAGCTTGGCGTGATCCGCGGCAACCGCGCCTACAACTGGCCGGCCGGGAGTTCGGTAGATGTACTGCTGCGTCCGGACGATATCGTCTACCGGCCGGACAGCCCGCTGCGTGCGCTGATCGTCGGCAAGACGTTCCTCGGCGCATCGACCCTGTATCGCCTGCAACTGCCAACCGGCAACCAGCTCGAAGGCATCTTCGCCAGCCATACCGACTATCTGCCAGGCCAGGAAGTCGGCATCGCCATTGCGGCCGACCACCTGGTGGTGTTCCCGGCCCAGGGCAGTGTTGCTGCCCACCAGACCTTGCCCGAGGCCGGCGTTCGCCGTTACAGCAGCCGCTGACGCTCAGGCGTCCCGGCCGTTCTGCCTGCGCTGGCGAAAGAACTGGCTGAGCATTTCGCTGCACTGTTCGGCCAGCAGCCCGCCTTCGACCAGTACCCGATGATTGAGAAACGCCTGGTCGAAGAACTGCCCGCGACTGACTGCCACGCCGGCCTTTGGCTCGGTCGTGCCGTAGACCACACGCTGGATGCGCGAATGCACGATCAGCCCGGCGCACATGCTGCACGGCTCCAGGGTGACGTACAGCGTGCTGCCGGGCAGGCGATAGTTTTGCAGACGCAGCGCAGCATCGCGGATGGCGACCATCTCGGCATGCGCGCTCGGATCGTGTCGCGAGATCGGGCAGTTGAAACCGCGCCCGACGACCTGGCCGTCCAGCACCAGCACGGCGCCCACCGGCACCTCGCCCAGCGCGGCGCCCTGCTCGGCCAGCGCAAGGGCCTCGCGCATGAAGCCCTCGTCGCCGCTGCGGTCGATGATCTGCACTCGTTTCATCCGCCGGTCCCGCCGTGCTAGGCCACTTCGATGGCGGCCATCAGGCCGGTTTCCATGTGATCGACCACATGGCAATGGAACATCCACACGCCGGGGTTATCCGCCACCAATGCGATCCGCGCGGTCTCGTTCTTGCCCAGCAGATAGGTGTCGGTGTACCAGGGCTCGATACGTCGGCGGTTGGAGGAAATCACCTTGAAGGTCATGCCATGCAGATGGATCGGATGCTGGTACTGGCTGAGATTGCGCAGCTCGAAGATATAGTGCCCGCCGTGGCGCAGCGTCGCGATCGGTCGCTCGGCACAGCTCTTGTCGTTGATGTCCCAGGCCTGGCCGTTGATCTGCCAGAACTTGAACGCCCCACCCTGCTGCAGGTCGGTGGAAAGCGCACCGGCCCATTCGAAGTTGAAACGCAGCGTCTCGGCGCGATCCAGGTCCGGTTCGGCGATCGGGTTTGCCGGCAGTGCAGCCGGCCAGCCTCCGGGCGACTGCTCGCTGGCCACGGCACGCAATGCGGCAAGGCGCAAAGGCCCGTTGCGCAGCGACAGCTCGGTGCCCGCCTCGGGCACCTTCAGCCCCAGCTCGAGACGCATGCCCGGCCCCAGCCAGTATTCCTTGCCGAGTGGACGAGGAGCCACCGGGTTGCCGTCGAGCGCGTAGATCCGCGCCTCGCCAGCGGAGAGGTTGAGCCGATAGGTCAGGGTATTGTCGAGGTTGAGGATGCGTAGCCGCACGATCTGTCCGGCTGGCAGATCCAACGTCGGCAGGTGCTCGCCATTGACCGTCGAGAGCACGCCCGGGGTGCCGCCCCGCGCCGCCTCGCGCGGCACGCTGAAATCGGTGAAGGCCCCCTGCTGGTCGACGTGCCAGCTCTTCAGGCTCAGGGTCCGCTCATGGGCGAAGCCGCTGGGTTCGCGCTCCTCGACGATCAGCGGGCCGACCAGGCCGCGGCCCAGCTGCTCGCCGCTGGACGTGTGCGGGTGGTACCAGAAGCTACCGGCGTCGTGCAGCTGGAAACGATACTCGAACGACTCTCCCGGCAGCACCGGCAGCTGCGAGACGTAGGGTACGCCGTCCATCTCCAGCGGCAGGCGGATACCGTGCCAGTGAATGGTGGTCGGCTCCGGCAAGAGATTGGTGAAGCGCACCCGCAGCCAGTCACCCTGGCGTCCACGCAGCTCGAGACCAGGCGCCTGCCCGCCATAGCCCCACGCCGGCGTGACGCGCCCGGGCACCAGCTCGACGTCGACCGGCGCGGCGATCAGTTCGTAGTCATGCGTGGCACCAGTCGCAGGACGGCCCAGCCAATAGCGTGCACCGCCAACGCCGAGACCAAGCACGCCGAGCCCGGCCAGGCCGCCGAGGACCTGCCTGCGTGTGAAAGCCATTGAACCTCCCCCTTGGTATTACGACCCGATAGCATCAGGCAGCCTTGGCTGCCTGATGCGTCAGATCACTCCCACTCGATCGTCGCCGGCGGCTTGCTCGAGACGTCGTAGGTGACGCGCGAGATGCCTTCGATTTCGTTGATGATGCGGTTGGAGACCTTTTCCAGCAGCTCGTAAGGTAGGTGCGCCCAGCGTGCCGTCATGAAGTCGATGGTTTCCACCGCGCGCAGGGCCACGACCCAAGCATAACGGCGACCATCACCGACCACCCCTACCGATTTGACCGGCTGGAACACCACGAAGGCCTGGCTCACCTTGTGGTACCAGTCAGCCTTGCGCAGCTCGCTGATGAAGATGTCGTCGGCGCGACGCAGCAGGTCGGCGTATTCCTTCTTCACCTCGCCGAGGATGCGCACGCCCAGGCCCGGGCCCGGGAAGGGATGGCGGTAGACCATGTCGTAGGGCAGGCCGAGTTCGAGGCCGATCTTGCGCACCTCGTCCTTGAACAGTTCGCGCAGCGGCTCGACCAGCTTGAGGTTCATTTCCTCGGGCAGGCCGCCGACATTGTGGTGCGACTTGATCACGTGGGCCTTGCCGCTCTTGGCACCGGCCGACTCGATCACGTCCGGGTAGATGGTGCCCTGGGCGAGGAACTGAATGTTTGGCAGCTTGCTGGCCTCGGCATCGAACACGTCGATGAAGGTGCGACCGATGATCTTGCGCTTCTTCTCCGGGTCCGCCTCGCCTTCGAGGTTGGCCAGGAACTGCGCCTCGGCGTCAGCCCGGATGACCTTGACGCCCATGTTCTCGGCGAACATGGCCATCACCTGGTCGCCTTCGTGCAGGCGCAGCAGACCGTTGTCGACGAATACGCAGGTCAGCTGGTCGCCGATGGCGCGGTGCAGCAGCGCCGCGACCACCGAGGAATCCACGCCGCCGGACAGGCCGAGCAGTACGTTGGCGTCGCCCACCTGGGCACGCACCTGAGCAATAGCGTCCTCGACGATGTTGGACGGCGTCCACAGCGCTTCACAACCGCAGATCTCGAGAATGAAGCGCGACAGGATGCGCCCGCCCTGCTTGGTGTGGGTCACTTCGGGGTGGAACTGCACGCCGTAGTAGCCGCGGGTGTCGTCGCCCATCGCGGCGATCGGGCAGCTCGGCGTGCTGGCCAGGATGTGGAAACCCTGCGGGATGTCGGTGACCTTGTCGCCGTGGCTCATCCAGACGTCGAGGCCGAACACGCCGTCGTCGTCCATGTGATCCTCGATGCCATCGAACAGCCGCGACTTGCCGACCAGATCGACGCGCGCGTAGCCGAACTCGCGAACATCCGAGCCCTGTACCTTGCCGCCGAGCTGCTCGGACATCGTCTGCATGCCGTAGCAGATGCCGAACAGCGGCACGCCGAGGTCGAACACCGCCTGCGGTGCGCGCGGGCTGCCCTGCTCATGCACGGACTCGGGCCCACCGGCGAGGATGATGCCGCGCGGGGCGAAGGCACGGATGTCCTCGTCGCTCATGTCCCAGGGATGAAGTTCGCAATACACGCCGATCTCGCGCACGCGACGGGCGATCAGCTGGGTGTACTGGGAACCGAAGTCGAGGATCAGGATGCGGTGGGCGTGAATGTCAGGATGAGCCATGGGGGCATCTCTCGTGGTGTTCGCAAATGACACGGGGCTGATCGAACAGCCCCGTTGTTCACATTCCAGAAATCGATCTGCCGCGTCGCGCGACGGACAAACCGTTTATTCAACCGACGCGGTAGTTCGGCGCTTCCTTGGTGATCTGCACGTCATGCACGTGCGACTCGGCCATGCCGGCACCGGTGATGCGCACGAACTGCGGCCGCGTACGCATCTCGTCGATGGTAGCCGAGCCGGTGTAGCCCATCGAAGCACGCAGGCCGCCCATCAGCTGGTGGATGATCGCCGACAGCGCGCCCTTGTACGGCACAGGCCCTCGATGCCTTCGGGAACCAGCTTCTCGGCACCGGCCGAGGAATCCTGGAAGTAGCGGTCCGAGGAGCCCTGCGCCTGGGCCATGGCACCGAGCGAGCCCATGCCGCGGTAGGCCTTGTAGGAGCGTCCCTGGAACAGCTCGACCTCGCCCGGCGCCTCTTCGGTACCGGCGAACATCGAGCCCATCATCACCGCATTGGCGCCAGCGACGATGGCCTTGGACAGGTCGCCGGAGAAGCGGATGCCGCCATCGGCGATCATCGGCACACCGGTGCCTTCCAGCGCGGCGGAGACGTTGGCGATGGCGGAAATCTGCGGAACGCCGACGCCGGCGACGATGCGGGTGGTGCAGATCGAACCCGGGCCGATGCCGACCTTGACCGCATCGGCGCCGGCCTTGACCAGGTCAAGCGCGGCTTCGGCGGTGGCGATGTTGCCGCCGATCACCTGCACCTGTGGGAAGTTCTCCTTGACCCAGCGAACACGATCAATCACGCCGCGGGAATGGCCATGGGCGGTATCCACGACGACCACGTCGACGCCAGCGGCGGCCAGCGCCGCGACGCGCTCTTCGGTATCGGCGCCGGTGCCGACTGCGGCACCCACGCGCAGGCGGCCCTGCTCGTCCTTCGAGGCCAGCGGGTAGCTCTTGGCCTTCTCGATATCACGGAAGGTGACCAGACCGCGCAGGTGGAAGTTGGCGTTGACCACCAGCATCTTCTCGATGCGATGCTCGTACAGCTTAGCCTTGATCTCTTCGAGCGAAGTGCCTTCCTGGACCGTGACCAGTCGATCCTTCGGGGTCATGATTGCCGCCACGGTGTCGCCGGTGTTGGGCATGAAGCGCAGGTCACGGCCGGTGACGATCCCCACCAGTTCCTTGCCGGACACCACCGGGAAGCCGGAGAAGCCCAACTCGCGGGCCTTGCGCAGCAGGTCGCTGATCTTGGTATCGGGCGAGACGGTGACCGGGTCGTGAACGATGGCCGTCTCGTGGCGCTTGACCTTGCGCACCTCGGCCGCCTGCTGCTCGACGCTCATGTTCTTGTGGACGATGCCGATGCCGCCCTCCTGCGCCATGGCGATGGCCAGGCGGGCTTCGGTCACGGTGTCCATGGCCGCCGAGACCAGCGGAATGTTCAGCTCGATACCGCGGGTCAGGCGGGTCTTGAGGCTGACATCCTTGGGCAGGACCTCGGAATATCCCGGGATCAGGAGAACGTCATCGAAAGTCAGGGCTTCTTGGCTGATACGCAGCATGGCGGGGGCTCCCAGGCGGGAAAAAGGAAGCGCGGCATTATACCCATCGACCCCGCCGCGCTCAACGCGCAGTCCGGTTGTGACTCGGCGGACTCAGCCGTCGACTCGCACCTGTGCGCACGGGAAGCCCAGCCGCTCGGCGAACGCCTCGACAAATGCCGGTACGAAGCCGGCGTCGGCCCAGCCGTTGAAGACGAACGCCAGATCGGAAAAGGCGCAGGCCGGAATGAACAGGAAGCCGTTGATATCGTCCTCGAAGCCGCATTCCGGACAGGTGAAGTTGTCCGTCTCGCCGGGCATCCACACTTCCAGGCTGTCAAACAACACTGTGCCAATCTCCCGCCGGCACTCGGGGCAACCGGCCTCTTCGGCAAAATCGCGGGTCGGCGTATAGATGCAACGCTCAGTGACGATCTCCAAGCCATTGATCGCCAGGCCGAACGGCAGCCGCTCGGGATGCTCGACGACCTGCCGAGCGCCATCGCCGATTGCATAGGCCATCGTCCGCGCTCCACGCCCGCAGGTGGTCGGCAAGGCCTCGACGATACGCCGCTCGACCAGCCAGCGCAGCAGCCTGCGCGCCCGCGCCTCGCGCCCCGGCACGCTGGAAATTCTTGGTACCACGATGATCTGGTTCGGCTGCACGGTCATCCCCTGGCCAGCCACGCGGCGGCCGGCGTCGAAAAGGCGCGCATCTTAGCGCCGCCCGACATGGCTCGGTAGGCGCCGGCGCCGGACGGGCTTATCATCGCCGCCATGCTCAACGATCCTTTCCAGCGCCTGAACCTCGACCGCGAAGTTCTCACCGTCAGCCAGCTCAACAACCGTGCACGGCTGCTACTCGAGGACGTCTTTGCGCAGATCTGGGTCGAGGGCGAGATTTCCAACCTGGCGCGCCCGGCGTCCGGCCACGTCTATTTCACGCTCAAGGACAAAAACGCGCAGGTGCGCTGTGCGCTGTTCCGGCAGAACGCCTTGCGGGTGCGTCAGGCCCTGCGCGACGGGCTTGCAGTCAAGGTGCGCGGCAAGGTCTCGCTGTTCGAGGGCCGCGGTGACTATCAGTTGATTCTCGACAGTGTCGAGCCGGCCGGCGATGGCGCGTTGCGTCTGGCTTTCGAGGCGCTGAAGGACAAGCTCGCGGCCGAAGGGCTGTTCGCTGCCGAGCGCAAGCGCAGATTGCCGGCCCACCCCTGCCGCGTCGGCATCGTATCGTCGCCGACCGGCGCAGTGATCCGCGACATCGTCTCGGTTTTCCGCCGCCGCGCGCCTCAGGTGGAGCTGACCCTGATTCCCACCGCCGTGCAGGGCCGCGAAGCCACCGCGCAGATCGTCCGCGCCCTGGCGCTGGCCGATGCACAGGGCTTCGACGCACTGATTCTCGCGCGCGGCGGCGGCTCGCTCGAAGACCTCTGGTGCTTCAACGAGGAAGCGGTGGCACGCGCGGTGGCGGCATGCCGGACACCGATTGTCAGCGCCGTAGGTCACGAGACCGACGTTTCCATCGCCGATTTCGTCGCCGACGTGCGTGCGCCGACACCGTCGGCCGCCGCCGAGCTACTGGCGCCCAGCAGTGCCGACCTGCAGCAGCGCCTGAGCGCTCTGCAACAACGTCTCTTGCTGCGCATGCGCGAGCGCCTGCGTCACGAGACGCTGCGCCTGGACGGCCTGAGCCGCCGGCTGCGCCATCCCGGCGAGCGCCTGCAACAACAGGCCCAACGCATCGACGACCTTGAACAACGACTACTGCGCGCCATCGATCGCCGGCTGTGTGCGGGGCAAGAGCGCCTGGCCCGGCTGGAAACGCGCCTGGCAGCGCAGCACCCGGGGGCGCGGCCTGCACCTGCTGCGCCAACGCCTCGAACATCTCGCCCAGCGTCTGCCCCGCGCCATGCGCGCAGCGCTCGGCACGCGCCAGCAGCACCTGCAAGGCCTGGCCCAGACCCTTCATATCGTCAGCCCGCTGGCCACGCTCGGCCGCGGCTACAGCATCCTGCTCGACGAGCGCGGCCGGGCAATCCGCCGCGCCGAGCAGACCCAGCCGGGCCAGCGCCTTAAGGCACGCCTGGGCGAAGGCGAACTGGACGTGCGCGTAGAGGACAACCATCTGCAACCGACCACGTTGCCGCTACTCTGAAGCGCGACGGGCTTTCGCCAGCCGGCGCAAGTGCGCGAGGATGGACGCCCCGCCTGCCCCGGAGTACCCATGCTGCGTCGCCTGTTCCTTCTGCTCGCCTGCTGTTTCCGGCCTCGCCTACGCCGAGGGGTTCATCACCCGCCTGCTCGACAAGCCAGTGCCCGGCGGGGTTGCCGTGGTCGGCCTCGGCAATGACGCGCAGGCACCACAGGCACGCTATGACGGCAAACCGGTCCTGACGATCCGCGAGGACGGCCAGCGCTGGATCGCCATCGTCGGCATCCCGCTCGGCACGACAGCCGGCACCCAGCAGCTGCTGGTCGACGGCAGGCCGGTCACCTTTGAAGTGGGCCCCCGCGAGTATCGGGCCCAGCACATCACGCTGAAGAATCAGCGCCAGGTCGATCCGAACCCGGACGACCTCAAGCGCATCGAGCGCGAGCTGGCCCAGCAGACCCGCGCCTACCGCGGGTTCAGCGCCGCGCAGCCAAGCAACCTGCTGTTCGATCGCCCGGTCGACGGACCGCTGTCCTCGCCCTTCGGCCTGCGTCGCTTCTTCAATGGCCAGGAGCGCAACCCTCATTCGGGGTTGGACTTCGCGGTTCCCGCCGGCACGCCGATCAAGGCGCCGGCTGCCGGCACGGTAACGCTGGTCGGCGACTATTTCTTCAATGGCAAGACCGTGTTCGTCGATCACGGGCAGGGGCTGATCAGCATGTTCTGCCACCTGTCGAGCACCTCGGTGAAGGTAGGCGACCACCTGGCGCGCGGCCAGGTACTGGGCAAGGTCGGCGCCACCGGCCGCGCCACCGGCCCGCACCTGCACTGGAATGTCAGCCTCAATGACGCTCGCGTCGACCCATCCATTTTCATTGGCGCCTTCAAGCGCTGAAGCAAAGGAGACCCTCATGCGCATCCGAGCCAAGGAATCCGTCCTGCTGATCATCGACATCCAGGAGCGGCTGCTGCCGGTGATCCTGGACGGCCAGGCGATGGTCGAACACAGCGCCTGGCTGCAGCAGATCGCTGCCCGCGTGGGCGTGCCGGTGCTGCTGACCGAGCAGTACAGCAAGGGCCTCGGGCCGACCGTGGCAACCCTGCGTGACGGCGTACCGGCCGAGGCCATCGTCGAGAAGCTGCACTTCTCGGCCACCGGCGACGGCGAGCTGTTCAAGCGTCCCGGCGGCGAGCGCCGCCAGTTCATCGTCTGCGGCTGCGAAACACATGTCTGCGTGATGCAGTCGGTGCTCGACCTGCTCGAGCGTGGCCATCGCGTGTTCGTCGTTGAGGAAGCGGTCAGTTCGCGCCGCGCCAGCGACAAGACGCTGGCCCTGGCACGCATGCGCCAGGCCGGCGCTGAAATCGTCTCGCGCGAGATGGTCGCCTTCGAATGGTTGGAGCAGGCCGGCACCGAGCTGTTCAAGACCATCAGCCGCGAGTTCATTCGCTGAGCTACTGCATGCCCTGCGGTTTCGTCCGCAGGCCGGTTTTGCTAGGGTCGCGCCGCGTCCGGGCCGGTTGCCCGCCACCTGAGAGAAGCTGAATGCCGACAGAAGAACTGACCGGTTGGCTCGACTGGCTCGATGCCCATCCGTACTTGCAGACGCTCCTGGCAAGCGCCGCACTGGTGCTTGCTGCCTGGGTCTCGAACTGGATCGTCAAACGCATCCTGGTGCGCGGGCTGTACAAGCTACTGCGTCATGCGCGCACCAGCGACATCGAGGATTTCGGCGTCATCAAGCGGCTGTCGAACATCGTGCCGGCGCTGGTGCTCTCCACCGGCGTGCATGCGGTGCCCGGCCTGCCCGAAGCCGCGGTCACGGTGGTGCGCAACGTGTGTGGCGGCTTCATCGTACTGACCATCGCACTGGCGCTCGGCGGCGTGCTGGACATCGTCAACATGCTTTACCAGCGGCGCTCGGATGCGCGCATCCACCCGATCAAGGGCTACCTGCAGGTGGTCAAGATCGGGCTGTACGCGATCGCCACCATTCTCATCATCGCCACGTTGATCGACCGCTCGCCGCTGATCCTGCTCTCCGGCCTGGGCGCCATGGCCGCCGTGCTGATGCTGATCTTCCAGGACACCCTGCTGTCGCTGGTCGCCAGTGTGCAGATCACCTCCAACGACCTGATTCGCGTCGGCGACTGGGTGGAAATGCCGCAGCTCAATGCCGACGGCGATGTCATCGACATCGCCCTGCATACCGTCAAGGTGCAGAACTGGGACAAGACCATCACCAGCATTCCGACCAAGCGTTTCATTTCCGACTCGTTCAAGAACTGGCGCGGCATGCAGGAAAGTGGCGGCCGCCGGATCAAGCGCAGCCTTTACCTGGATCAGCAGAGCGTGCATTTCCTCGACGCCGAGGAACGCAAGCGGCTCTACCGCTTCAACCTGCTGGAAGAGTACCTGGTCAACAAGCGCAAAGAGATCGATGAGTGGAACGCCAAGCTCGCCGAACGGGGACAGGAGCCCGTCAACACGCGCCGCGTAACCAACATCGGCACCTTTCGCGCCTATGTCGAACGCTATCTACGCAGCCATCCCGGGGTGCATCAGCGCATGACGCTGCTGGTGCGGCAGCTGAGCCCGACCGCCGACGGCCTCCCGCTGGAGATCTATTGCTTCACCAACACCGTCGCCTGGGCGGAGTACGAGGCGATCCAGTCGGACATCTTCGATCACCTGCTGGCGATCCTGCCGGAGTTCGGCCTGCGGGTGTTCCAGCATCCATCCGGCGGCGACATGCGCGACTGGTGCGATGCCGTAAACCGGCCGCAGCCTCGCATGCAAGAGGTTGCGCCTGACCGAAGCCAGGCGCAGGGATCGTAGGCTCAGAAGCTCAGGTCGACACGCGCCCAAAGGGTGCGCCCAGGCTCGTTGATCCGACTCGTGGCATCCAGGCCATAATCGGCGAAGCCTGCGCTGCCAGCGAGGTTGAGGTGCTCGCTGTAGGTCTTGTCGAGCAGGTTGTCGACGCCAGCGCTGAGCTTGACCGTCTCGTTCAGCCGATAGGCGCCGTTGAGTGACAGCACCCCGAAACCGGCGCTCTCGCCGAAGTCCTTGCCGACCACGGTTCCCTGGTTCTCGGCTACCCGGCCTTGCGAAGCGACCACACGCCAGAGACCGGTGGTGCTCCAGTTGTCACGCTCGTAGGTCAGGCCCAGACGTCCTTCCAGAGGCGGAATCTGCGGCAGCGCCCGACCGTCGCTACGGTTCTCGCCCCAGGCATAGGCCAGACTGGCGTCGCCCTTCCAGTTCGAGGTGAAGCGATAGGCCAGACCGGCTTCGGCGCCAGCGATGGTGGCGTCGATGTTGCTGACCTCGGCGCGGATCATGTTCGGCATCACGCCTGGCACGTAACTGAACAGGATGTAGTCCTCGACCAGCCCGGCGTAAGCCGATACCCAGGCCTCGAGCGGCCCCTGGCTGTATTGCAGGCCGACATCCAGCTGCGTGGTCTTCTCCGGGCGCACCGAATCGAACGGCTGCACCGTGCCGACCGGGCCGGGGTTGGAAACGAACAGCTCCCAGTAGTCGGGGAAGCGCTCGGCGTGGCCGAGGCCTGCGTACCAGGTCGCCGGCAGCTCCGCGAGCCGCTCTTCGTAGCGTAGGAAGCCGCTGTAGAGGGTGTCACGACGGGTCTCGCCGGCGGTGGGGTTGTCCCAGTCGCGCGAGACGATCGGCATGCTCGAGGTGTCGTGGCTACGGAAGAACTCGCGCTCGTCGGTCGCCTCGTGCAGGTCCAGGCGCAGGCCACCGATGACTTTCCTGCGCTCGTTGAGCTGCCAGGTCAGCTCGCCAAAGGCGCCGTAGCTGTGCAGCATGGCATCCGGCACCCAAGGCAGCGCATCGCTGCCGGCCGCCTGGACCATCTGGTTGGCGGCACCGGCTGGATTCATCACCTTGCGGTGCTCGCTGCGCTGCGCATCGACGCCCGCCTTCAGCTCGACGTCGCTCCACTGCCAGGTGCCGACCAGCCGGCCACCCAGCGTGCGGCGGTCGACGCGCGACAGCGTCGGGTTGGGCATCATCATCGACGGCACGAAATCGCGCAGGCTGTAGTTGTCCATGATGTGGTCGGCGTAGTTGTAGTAGACCTGCGCCTCCAGCCCGTAGAACGTCTCGCCGATGTTGGTCTTCTCGAAGCGCAGGCCCAGGCTTTCGCGCTTGAACTGGCTGCCGTCCATGCCGCGACCGGCATAGCGCGCCTCGCCGTCACCGCGGCCGGCGGTGAGTTCGAGCAGCGTGTCTGCATCGGGCGTCCAGCCGAGCGCCACATCGGTGTTCCACTTGTCGAAGCGCGACGGCACGGTGTCGCCGCTACCATCCTCGTAGTCGTCGGCCTGCGAGCTGTTGGCCATCAGCTTGCGTAGCCTTGCTCCGCCCCAGCGGCGGCATCAAGGATACGGTCGAAGCGACCGTTGGAGCCGGTCAGGAAACTGGTGTTCAGCCGCCAGTCCGGCTCGCTGAACTGTTCGGGCTCGCGCTCGAACAGCACGGTGGCCGCAGAAGCGCCAGGCCCCCAGAGCACTGTCTGCGGCCCCTTGATCACGGTCAGCCGGTCGAAGTTCTCGGGGCTGATATAGGACGACGGCGAATCCATCCGGTTGGGGCATGCACCGAGCATCTCGCCGCCATTGGACAGCAGTTTCAGGCGCGAGCCGAACATCCCGCGGAACACCGGGTCGCCGTTGACCCCGCCGTTACGCACCGCGGAGAAACCCGGGATGGTCTTCAGATAGTCGGCACCGTCGCTGGCCGGCACCGGCTGGCGCGGCAGTTTGGGATCGGTGACCACCTTCAGCGGCGTAGTCTGCGCCACGCCGGTCACGACCAGCGGCGCCAGCTCGACAGCCTGCTCGTGCGCCGTATGCATGGCGTGCTCGTCGGCCTCGGCCGCGAAGGCGCCGCCGGCTGCCAGGCCGAGAAAGGTCAGATGGGCCAGGCGCCAGTGCAGGCGGCTCGGGCGAACGAAAAATCCGGTGGACAGACGCGCACCTGCGCGACTGTCGCAAAGCTTCTTGGACATAGCTGATTCCACTACTGATTGTTGGACGGCCGCAGCTGCGGCCCGGCAGATCAGGCGTGGAAAACCGGAGGGGCTCGCGGATGGCCGCGACTGTGGCGCGGCGCCTCGACCAACGGCGCAACGGGCAGCGGCTCGAAATGGGCGGGGCGATGCTCAGGCAGCGCCAGATCGACGGCCAGCGTCAGCGGTGGGTTGAGGGTCAGCAGCTCGCAGTAGCCACACAACTCGAGGGCGCGAGCCATTGTGGCTCGCCGTAGCGTGCCTGACGGTGATGGACGGAGGCGTTGGGGTCATGGCCAGCCTGCGCGTGCATCGAGTGCCCGCCATGGCCGGCGTGCTCGGCCGCCATGCTGGGTTCGGCGTGCCGCCCGGCGATCTGCAAGGCCGAGTACAGCGGGCCGACATGGATCATCAGCATGGCGAACAGGCCAAGCCAGATGCTCGTTGTCGAATAGGCCCGTCGTTTCACCACTGCACCTTGCGTTGCCCAAAAACGCTCCTTCGCGAAGCGGGCCGATGATCGCATGCCCGGCACGCCCCTGGCTGCGGCATGTGGCCGCAACATGCCTAGCCAACGAAATTGCGCAAAAATGCAAATAACTTATTTTTTATGTCGAACGAATACGATAAACAGCAGGATTCACCATTTTTTTCATAGCTATTGCAAACAAACTCACCCAACGCCTAACTTCGCACCATCCGCAACCGAACAATTGGCCCGCCGCCTGCAGGCGACGCCCGTGACTTCAGGAAAACGCCATGACCATGCTCAAGGATCCCTCTCGCAAATACCGCGCGTTCACCCCGATCAACCTTCCCGATCGCACCTGGCCAAGCCGGGTGATCGATCAGGCACCGATCTGGCTGAGCTCCGACCTGCGGGACGGCAACCAGTCGCTGATCGAGCCCATGGACGCGGCGAAGAAGATGCGCTTCTTCAAGACGCTGGTAGCCATCGGCCTGAAGGAAATCGAGGTAGGTTTCCCGTCCGCCTCGCAGACCGACTTCGACTTCGTCCGCGAGCTGATCGAAGGCGGCCACATTCCGGACGACGTGACCATTCAGGTGCTGACCCAGGCCCGCGAAGACCTGATCACCCGCACTTTCGAGTCGCTCAAGGGTGCCAGGCAGGCCATCGTCCATTACTACAACGCCACTGCGCCGAGCTTCCGCCGCATCGTCTTCAATCAGGACAAGGCCGGCGTGGTGCAGATCGCCGTCAACGCCGGCAAGGTGATCAAGCGCCTGGCCGCAGAAAATCCGGGCACCGCCTGGCGTTTCGAGTACTCGCCGGAAATCTTCAGCTCCACCGAGCCGGAGTTTGCCGTGGAGGTGTGTAATGCGGTGATCGAGGTCTTCCAGCCGACCCCCGCGCAGAAACTGATCCTCAACCTGCCAGCCACCGTGGAGGCCGCCACGCCGAACATCTACGCCGACCAGATCGAGTATTTCTGCCGGCATATCGACCGGCGAGACAGTGTGCTGGTCAGCCTGCATACCCATAACGACCGTGGCACCGGTGTCGCGGCCACCGAACTGGGCCTGATGGCCGGCGCCGACCGCGTCGAGGGCTGCCTGTTCGGCAACGGCGAGCGCACCGGCAACGTCGATCTGGTGACGGTGGCGCTGAACCTCTACACCCAAGGCGTCGACCCGCAGCTCGACTTCTCCGACATCGATGCGGTGCGCAAGGTGGTCGAGGAATGCAACCAGCTGCCGGTGCACCCGCGCCATCCCTATGTCGGCGACCTGGTACACACCGCTTTTTCCGGCTCGCACCAGGACGCGATCCGCAAGGGTTTCACCCAGCAGAAGCCGGACGCCCTCTGGGAAGTCCCCTATCTGCCGATCGATCCGGCCGATATCGGCCGCAGCTACGAGGCGGTGATCCGCGTCAACAGCCAGTCCGGCAAGGGCGGCATCACCTTCCTGCTCGAGCAGGAGTACGGCATCAGCCTGCCGCGGCGTATGCAGATCGAGTTCAGCCAGGTGGTGCAGAAGGAAACCGACCGCCTCGGCCTGGAGATGACCGCCCAGCAGATCTTCGCGCTGCTCGAAAGCGAATACCTGCAGGCCACCGCGCCCTATGCATTGAAGAGCCATCGCCTGCAGGAAGAGAACGGCACCAGCGCTCTCGATGTGGAGGTGCTCGCCGACGGCCAGGCTCAACACTGGCGCGGTATCGGCAAGGGCCCGCTGGAAGCCTTGGTCGCTTCACTGCCAGTGAAACTGGAGATCATGGATTACCACGAGCACGCCATCGGTGCCGGCAGCAACGCCAAGGCTGCGGCCTACATCGAAGTACGCCTGGATGGCCAGCGTCCGCTGCATGGCATCGGTGTCGATGAGAACATCACCACGGCAAGCATCCGTGCCTTGTTCAGTGCGCTGAACCGCGCCCTGCGGGATTCGGCCAGCCAGGCGGCCTGAAGCGGGCGTTGAACAAAGGGGACGCCAGGCGTCCCCTTTTTCGTACCTGCGCGACAGCCCGCCACGCTTCGCTTCGGCGCTTGTGAAGGAACCGCGGCCGCTCCTAGAATGTCTTCCCTTTCCACGCATGCAGGAGACGCATCATGCTCGAGGCCAAAGGCTACGCTGCCCAGAACGCTACCAGTCCGCTCGCGCCGTACCGCTTCCAGCGCCGCGCACCGGGCGCCAACGATGTACAGATCGAGATCCTCTACTGCGGCGTCTGCCATTCGGACCTTCACACCGCACGCAACGAATGGAACAACACGCTCTACCCGTCGGTCCCGGGTCACGAGATCGTCGGCCGGGTGGTAGCGGTCGGCAGCTCGGTCAGCCAGTTCAAGCCGGGCGACACCGTGGGCGTCGGCTGCATGGTCGACAGCTGCCAGCATTGCGCGTCCTGCAACGAAGGGCTGGAGCAGTATTGCGAGAAAGGCTTCGTCGGCACCTACAACGGCCCGGCCTTCGGTGGCGGCGAGAATACCTACGGTGGCTACTCGGACAACATCGTGGTGGACGAGAAGTTCGTCCTGCGCATCAGCCATACCGAGAACCTCGCCGCGGTCGCGCCCCTGCTCTGCGCCGGCATTACCACCTATTCGCCGCTGCGCCAGTGGAAGGTCGGCCCCGGACAGAAGGTCGGCGTGGTCGGGCTCGGCGGGCTCGGCCACATGGCGGTGAAGATCGCCGCCGCCATGGGCGCGCACGTCGTGTTGTTCACCACCAGCCCGGACAAGCGCGAGGACGCCCTGCGCCTGGGGGCCAAGGAAGTGGTGGTGTCGAAGAACGCCGACGAGATGGCGGCACACGTGAACAGCTTCGACTTCATCCTCAACACCGTCGCTGCACCGCATAACCTCGATGCCTTCATCAACCTGCTCAAGCGCGACGCGACCATGACCCTGGTCGGTGCGCCGGCAACGCCGCATCCGTCGCCCAGCGTCTTTGGCCTGATCTTCAAGCGCCGCCGCATCGCGGGCTCGCTGATTGGCGGCATTGCCGAGACGCAGGAGATGCTCGACTTCTGCGCCGAACACAATATCGTCTCGGACATCGAGATGATCGACATGCAGCAGATCAACGAAGCCTACGAGCGCATGCTCAAGGGCGACGTGAAGTATCGCTTCGTCATCGACATGGCGACGCTCGACGCCTGATCGCTGCGGTTCCGGCACCGGGCTTCCCCCGCCCGGCCGGAACGGCTAAGGTCGCGGCCCTTCGCAACGGAGGGCCTATGGGCTACCTGATCTTCGTCACGCTGCTCTGGGCAGTGTCGTTCAAGCTCATCGGTGCGCACCTGGCCGGGCAGGTGGACAGCTATTTCGCCGTGCTCACCCGCGTATTGCTCGCCGCTGCGGTGTTTCTGCCGCTGACTCGCTGGCGCGGGGTCGAGCCGCGCTTCATGGCCGGCGTGACGCTGGTAGGTGCCCTGCAATTCGGCGTCACCTACATTTGCCTGTACCTGAGCTTCAACCTGCTCAGTGTCGCCGAAATCCTCCTGTTCACCGTGCTGACTCCACTGCACGTGACGTTGATCGACGACGCGCTCGAGCGCCGCTTCAATCCCTGGGCGCTGCTGGCAGCCACGGTGGCTGTGGTCGGTGCCGGGCTGATTCGCTACGACCAGCTTTCGAGCGACTTTCTGGGCGGCTTCCTGCTGATGCAGCTGGCCAACTTTACCTTTGCCGCAGGCCAGGTCGGCTACCGGCACCTGGCCAGGCGGTTCCCGTCCGCGGTGCCGCTGCACCGACGCTTCGGCTATTTCTTCCTCGGCGCTCTGGCCGTGGTGCTGCCGGCCTGGCTGGCGTTCGGCGATCCGACGCGCCTGCCGACAACCGACCTGCAATGGGCCGTGCTGCTGTGGATGGGCGTGCTGGCCACGGCGGTCGGTCAGTTCTGCTGGAACAAGGGCGCGACGCAGGTCGATGCCGGGACCCTGGCCGTGATGAACAACCTCTCGGTACCGGTCGGGCTGGTGCTGAATCTGCTGTTCTGGGACAGCAAAGCCGATCTGATCCTCCTGACCATCGGCGGCGGGTTGATCCTGGCCTCTCTGCAGATCAACGCCATCGGGCCGCACAGAAAGCCCAACCGTCTGATTAAAAAGGATTTTTTAACGAAACAGGGTAAGATGCCGGCCCCACGCAAGGATGCGTTTCTCAGTCTGTCGTCGAGAACTGCATGCCACGCATCACCCTCTTCCTGCTTGCCTGCCTCACCCTGCTCCAGGCCCATGCCGACGCTCCACGCACCTTTCGTGAAGCCAAGAAACTGGCGTGGGATATCTACGCCGAGCGCCCGGTGGATTTCTATTGCGGCTGCAGCTTTCGCGGCAAGCGCATCGACCTGCAGAGCTGCGGCTACCGTCCGCGCAAGCAGCCGCAGCGCGCGGCGCGGGTCGAATGGGAGCACATCGTGCCGGCCTGGATCATCGGCCATCAACGCCAATGTTGGCAGGATGGCGGACGCAAGCACTGCACCCGCCACGATCCGCTATTCAGCCGCGCCGAAGCCGACCTGCACAACCTCGTACCGGTAGTCGGCGAGGTGAATGGCGACCGCAGCAACTTCGGCTTCGGCATGCTCGCGCAAAAGCCGACACAGTATGGCGCCTGCCCCTTCGTGGTGAACTTCAAGCAACGCACGGCGATGCCCGCCGACTACAGCCGCGGGGCCATTGCGCGTACCTACCTGTACATGAGCGAGCGCTACGGGTTGCGCCTGTCGCGACAGGATCGCCGGCTGTTCGACATCTGGAATCGGCAATATCCGGTCAACGAATGGGAACGCTGGCGCAACCGTCGGATCGCCTGCATCCAGGGCAACGCGAACCCGCATGTCGGCCAGGTGGACCTGCGCCAATGCACGCCGCGGGAGCGCCTGGCCGTGCGCTGAACGGGCCGCTTGCCGGGCGCCGGGGACGGCGGCATGCTGTGCGCACTTCATCTGCGGCAGGGAACGCATGGCACAACACAGACTGCTTGCGGTACTGGGCCTGATCGTCGCGTCAGCCTTGGGGCTGTCGGCCATCGCGCCCTATGACCGTGCAACCTGGCTGCTCGAGGTAGCGCCTGTGCTCATCGCCGCCCCCGTGCTGGCACTGAGTTATCGGCGCTTCCCACTCACGCGCCTGCTCTATCTGCTGATCGCCTTTCACGCCCTGGTCCTGATCCTCGGCGGTGCCTACACCTATGCCCGCGTGCCCCTGGGCTTCTGGGTCCAGGATGCGCTGCAGCTGGCACGCAACCCCTACGACAAACTCGGCCACTTCATGCAGGGCCTGGTGCCGATGCTGGTCGCCCGCGAGATCCTCCTGCGCAACGGCTACCTGCGCCCGGGGCCGATGCTGGGGTTCCTCGCCATCTGCGTGGCGCTGGCGATCAGTGCCTTCTACGAGCTGATCGAATGGTGGGTAGCGTTGCTGGCCGGCGGTGGCGCCGTGGATTTCCTCGGCACCCAGGGCGACCCCTGGGACACCCAGTCGGACATGTTCCTGGCGCTGATCGGCGCGTGTTTCGGGCTCCTTGCCCTGGCTGGACTGCAGAACCGGCAGATCACCGAAATCGAGCGCGCCGGCGACTCACGGCAGGCGCGCTGACGTGCTCTACCGACTCGCCGCCGACAGCCTGCTTGTCCTGCATCTCGGCTTCGTGCTCTTCGCCCTGCTCGGCGGCCTGCTGGCCGCGTGGAAACCTCGTATGCTGGCCGTGCAGCTACCCGCCGCCGCCTGGGCAATCTTTGTCGAGATAACCGATCACGGCTGCCCACTGACGCACTGGGAGCAGCGGCTGAGAAGGATCTCCGGCGATACCGGCTACAGCGAGGGCTTCATCGAACACTACCTGCTGCCGGCCCTCTACCCCAGCTGGCTCAGCCTGCCCGTGCAGTATGTGCTCGCCGGCGTGGTGCTGCTGGCGAATCTACTGATCTATGCCTGGCTGTGGCGCCGACGCCTGGCGCAGTCGCGCCGCTTGCGTCGATGAAGCAGACTGCGCAACGACTGGCCTGGTTGCTCTATCGCATCGACGACAACGGCAACGAAATCGAAATGGCCCGGTTCGCCGAACGCAGCAGCGCCGAACGGGCGATGCACGACTACGAACGGCGGGGCCACAAGCAGGCCTGTCTGGTCCGCAGCGTCCGCCTGGATGAACAGGGCAGATCGCCTCCGCCTCAGAGCTGAAGCTCGAAAGCGTCGCTATCGTGGTAGGCCGGAAAGCGTTCGCGGAAGGCTGCCAGATCGCGCGCGCGCAGCGTACAACGGAACACGTCGTCGCCGTCGCCTGCGCCCAGCAGCGTATCGCCCTTGAAATCCAGCACCTGCGTGTCGCCGCTATATGGATAGCCTTTGCCGTCCTCGCCAACGCGGTTGACGGCAGCGACAAAGCACAGGTTCTCGATGGCACGCGCCGGCAGCAGGCGGTTCCAGCGTCGCGCCGCGCTGCCGGCCAGTTGGCGGTGTAGAGCAGCAGGTCGGTGCCATGCGGATCGCGGCTCCAGACCGGGAAGCGCAGGTCGTAGCAGATCAGCGGACGTACCCGCCAGCCGTTCAACTCGAACAGCGCCTGTTGCATTCCCGGGGTGTAATGCTTGTGCTCGCCGGCCATGCGGAACAGATGACGCTTGTCGTAGTGCAGGACCTCACCGTCCGGGCGGGCCCAGAGCAGCCTGTTGCGATGGCTGCCATCAGCCGCTTCGATGATCACCGAGCCCGTCACCACCGCGTCCAGGCGCGCGGCCTGCTCGCGCAGCCAGTGATAGGTCGGGCCCTCCTCCGGTTCGGCCAGCGCGGCCGAATCCATCGAGAAGCCGGTGGTGAACATCTCGGGCAGGACGATGAGGTCGGCGCCGCGCGCCTGCTCCAGCAGCGTGGCAAAGCGCTCGCGATTGGCCTTGGCGTCCTGCCAGGCCAGTTCGGTCTGGATCAGCGCCAGTTCGAGGTCGGGCAAGTCGTTCAGATCGCGCATAGTCGTTGCGCTGCCTCACGCAGCGTCTCCTCCCGTTTGGCAAAGCAGAAGCGTACCAGTCGCAGGCCTTCCGGCGGCTGCTGGTAGAACACCGAGATGGGGATGGCTGCCACGCCGTGCTCGCGGGTCAGCCACTCAGCCATGGTGACGTCATCGAACTCGGGGCGAATCGCCGAATAGTCGGCGAGCTGGAAATAGGTGCCCGCCGCCCGGGTGAAGGCGAAGCGCGAGCCAGCCAGCAGCTCGCAGAACAGGTCGCGCTTGGCCTGGTAGAAGGCCGGCAGCTCCTGCACATGCTCGGGATGCGCCAGCATGTAATCCGCCAGGGCCCATTGCAGCGGGGTCACCCCGGTGAAGCTGACATATTGGTGGATCTTGCGCAGCTCGGCCGTGAGCGGCGCGGGTGCCACCACATAACCGGTCTTCCAGCCGGTGACGTGATACGTCTTGCCGAACGAGCTGACCACGAAAGCGCGCTGGTACAGTTCCTCGTGGCGCAGCACGCTGGCATGTTCGCGGCCGTCGAACACCAGATGCTCATAGACTTCGTCGCTGAGCAGGTAAAGATCGCGGCCACGCACCAGCGCAGCGAGGCGATCCAGGTCTTCGGTCCCGATCAGCGCGCCGCTGGGGTTGTGCGGCGTATTCAGCACGATCATTCGTGTGCGCGGGCCGATCGAGTCGGCCAGGCGCTGCCAGTCGATGGCGAAATCCGGCAACGCCAGCGGCAGATGGATACAGCGCCGCCAGCGAGGCGGACGGCCGGATCGTAGCTGTCATAGCAGGGGTCGAAGACGATGACCTCGTCGCCGGGCCTGACCACGGCCTGGATCGCACAAAAGATCGCCTGGGTCGCGCCTGGCGTGACAGTCACTTCGGTCGCGGCATCGACACGACGGCCGTACAGACGCGCGACCTTGCCGGCGATCTGCTCACGCAGCTGCGGCAAACCGGTCATTGGCGCGTACTGGTTGTGCCCGCTCATCACGTGCCGCCCGACCGCCTCACGCAGGGCCTCCGGTCCGTCGAAATCGGGGAAGCCCTGGGAGAGATTGAGCGCACCGGTCTCGGCGGCCAGCTGCGACATGGTGGTAAAGATGGTCGTGCCGACGTCCGGCAGCTTGCTGCTGATCATCCCTCAATCCAGAGGCGGGCAATGCCCGCCAGCAAGGTTGCGCGTGCGCCCGGCAACCGCCGGGCCGCCTCTCACCGCTTCTTGTCGCGGCGCTTCTTTTCGGCCTTCTTGTGGTGCGACATCAGCCGGCGCTTCTTGTTGACCTGGCGGTCGGTCAGCGTGTTCTTCTTGCCCTCGTAGGGGTTCTCGCCGCCCTTGTAGTCGATACGAATTGGCGTGCCGACCAGCTTGAGCACCCGTCGATAGGTGTTTTCAAGATAGCGGGTGTAGGACTTGGGTACCGCCTCGACCTGGTTACCGTGAATTACGATCAGCGGCGGGTTGGCTCCACCGAGGTGCGCATAGCGCAGCTTGATGCGCCGACCGTTGACCATCGGCGGCTGGTGCTCCTGAACCGCATCCTCGAGGATTTGCGTCAGGCGGCTGGTCGGCCAGCGAGTGACCGCAGACTTGAACGCGGCCTGTACCGACTTGTACAGGTGCCCGACGCCGGTCCCGTGCTTGGCGGAAATGAAATGGATGTCGGCGAAGTCGACGAAGAACAGCCGGCGCTCCAGCTCGGTCTTCACGTAGTCCTTCTCGCCCTGGTCCATGCCGTCCCACTTGTTCAGCGCGATGACCAGTGCCCGGCCGGTCTCGAGCACGAAGCCGAGCAGGTTGAGGTCGTGCTCGACCACACCTTCGCGCGCATCCATGACGAAGATCACCACGTTGGCGTCCTGAATCGCCTGTAGCGTCTTGACCACGGAGAACTTTTCCACCGCCTCGAAGATCTTGCCGCGGCGGCGCACGCCGGCAGTGTCGATCAGGGTGTACTTTTCCTCGTCGCGCTCGAAGGGGATGTAGATGCTGTCGCGCGTGGTGCCGGCCTGATCGTAGACGATCACCCGCTCCTCGCCGAGCATGCGGTTGACCAGCGTCGACTTGCCGACGTTGGGGCGGCCGACGATGGCGATCTTGATGCCTTCCTTCTCGCTTGGCCCCGGTTCCAGACGCGGACGCGGCTCGACTTCACCCGTTTCGCCTTCCAGTTCGCCTGGCGCTTCTTCACCGGCATCGTCGCGAGGAAACATGCCCAGCGCCTGCTCGAGCATCTGGCCGATGCCGCGGCCATGCGCAGCGGCAATCGGCAGTGCATCGCCCAGCCCCAGCGGACTGAACTCGGCGCGCGCGATGTCCGGGTCGACCGTGTCCACCTTGTTGGCCACCAGGAAGCAACGCTTGTTGCGCTTGCGCAGGTGCTCGGCGATCAACTGGTCAGCTGCGGTCAGGCCGGCACGTGAGTCGACCATGAACAGCACGGCGTCGGCCTCTTCGATGGCCTGCAGCGACTGCTCGGCCATCTTTGCGTCGATGCCCTCTTCATCGCCAGAGATGCCACCCGTGTCGATGACGATGTAGGTGCGCCCCTGCCATTTGGCCTCGCCGTACTGGCGATCCCGGGTCAGGCCGGCGTACTCGGCAACGATGGCGTCACGGCTCTTGGTCAGCCGGTTGAACAGGGTGGACTTGCCGACGTTCGGCCGCCCCACCAAGGCTATTACGGGAACCATGCGGCTCTCCACTACGATATTTCAGAAAACACGAAGGCCGCTGCAAGGCAGCGGCCACAAAATTCGGTGGCCGCCGTTTACCGGCGGCCAGCACTCGACCGATCAGTCGGCGCGGCGGATGGTCATTGCAACGAGCTTGCCCCCGTTACCGTAGACATACAGCCAATCGCCATCGACCACCGGACGTGCACGCACGCCATTGCTGTCGATCCGCTCGCGGGCCACGAAACGCCCGTCCACCTGGCTCAGCAGGTGTATGTAACCTTCCTTGTCACCCACCACCACATAACTGGAAAACACCGCCGGCGCCGACAGCTGCCGGCGGGCCAGCGATTCGTTACGCCACAGTGCGGTGGTCGAGCGTTCGTCGACACTCTCGACCGTGCCATCGGCCAGGCTCAGATAGACACTGCCATAACCCAGCGCCACGCCCGAGTAAGTCGAGGCATCACGCTGCCAGAGCACGCGACCACTCTCCACATCGAGCGCCGCCGCGCGCCCCTGATAGGTGCCGACATACAGCGTACCGTCGGACAGCAGCAGGCCGCCGTCGATGTCGACGACGCGCTCAAGCTCCGAACGGCCCTGCGGAATGGCAACGCGCTGCTCCCAGACCGGCAGCCCGCGTCGGGTATCCAGCGCAATGACCTTGCCGGTGGAGAGACCGGCAATAGCCAGCTGATTGGTCAGCAGCGGCGCTCCGGTACCGCGCAGAGTCAGCACAGCTGGCGCGCTCTCATAGCTCCAGCGCTGCGCGCCGGTGTCCATTTCCAACGCGATGAGGCGATCGTCCTGGGTTTGCACCAGCACGATGTCGCCGTTGATTGCCGGCGCCGACAGTACCTCGCTGCTGACCTTGCTGCGCCAGCGCTCCTCGCCGGTGGAAACATCCAGCGCAATCACGTCGCCGGAAAGCGTGCCCACCAGCACCAGGCCGTAGCCGGCGCCCACCGCTCCGGAAATGGATACTTCCAGGTCCTGCTTCCAGTTGACCTTGCCCGTCGTGCGATCCATCGAGACCACCAGGCCATCGACGTCGGCGGCGTAGATCTGCTCGCCGTACACCGCTGGCACCAGCAGGTTGTAGGTGTCCCCCTGCCCGTCCCCGATGCTGCGACTCCACACCTTGTCAAGCTGGATTCCGGCATCGAACTTGACCAGCTCGGCCGGCTCCGGTTCCTTGCTGCTGTTGCTGCTGCAACCGGCCGCGAATACGGCAGCCGCCAACAGCGCGGCAATCTTAAAGCGCATCACGCGTCTCCCTTGGCCAGATCGTCGAGCTTCAATTGCAGTCCGCCGATGGCACCGTCTTCGGCGGCCGCCTGCTTGGCCTTGGTGTAGGCAGCATGGGCTTCGTCGTCACGACCAAGCTGGACCAGCAGGTCGCCACGCAATTCTTCTCGGCTGGCGGCGAAACCGGTCGTCGCGTCACCATCGAGCAGGCGCAGCGCGTCCTCGGCCTTTTTCTGCGCCGCTAGCACACGAGCCAGACGCTGGCGCGCCAGCTCCTCGAGAGTCTTGTCGACCGGCTTGTCGACAACGCTACGCAGCTCGCTGGCCGCTTCATCCAGGCGCCCGCTCTCAACCGCCACCTTCGCCATGAACAGGCTGGCGAATTGCGCGTAATGGGTACCGCCGAATTCGTTCTTCAGTTCGCCTCCCAGACGCGCCACTTCGGCGGTATCCGGCTCGGCCGTTTCAAGCGCAGCGACCAGAAGCTGCTGATAAAGTGCAGACGCAGCCTCGGCTTGAGCGACCTGGCGGTTCTGCCAGGCTTGCCAGCCAAACACCAGCACGAGGGCCAGCGCACCACCGAACAGCAGCGGTTTACCGTTGCGCTGCCACCATTCCCTGATCTGCGCGAGTTGTTCTTCTTCGGTACCCGAGGTCACACCGTCACTCCTTCCATTCGCTTAGTTCAGCCCTGCTCGAGGCAGGCAGCCAGACGCTCGGGCAGAGCATCCCAGGCAATGTTCTGTTGTTCGCTGTCGTCGCGCAGCGGCTTGAACCCTACCATGCGTGACGCCAGTTCGTTCTCTCCGAGAATCAGCGCAAAACGTGCGCCGCTCTTGTCGGCCTTCTTGAACTGGCTCTTGAAGCTGCCACCGCCGGCATTGACCAGCAGGCGCAATCCGGGCAGCGCGTCGCGCAACCGCTCCGCAAGCGCCAGGGCGCTCAGCTCGGCTGCTTCGCCGAAGGCGCAGATGTAGGCGTGGGGTTCACGGCAGAGGCTCGCCGGGACCAGCTCCAGCGTCTCCAGCAGGAGCACCAGGCGCTCTACCCCCATGGCGAAACCCACACCTGGAGTCGGCCTGCCGCCGAACTGGCCGACCAGCCCGTCGTAGCGCCCGCCCGCACAGACGGTCCCCTGGGCGCCGAGCTTGTCGGTGACCCACTCGAAAACCGTACGGCCATAGTAATCCAGGCCACGCACCAGCTTGGGATTGATCTCATAGGCGATACCAACGGCGTCGAGGCGTGCCTTGAGCCCCTCGAAGTGCGCCCGCGACTCTTCGTCCAGGTAGTCGGCCAGAGTTGGCGCATCGGCCAGCAGCGCCTGGGTCTGGGCGTTCTTGCTATCGAGGATGCGCAGCGGATTGGTGCTCAGCCGGCGCTGACTGTCCTCATCCAGCTGATCGAAGCGTTGCTGCAGATAGGCGACCAGAGCATCGCGGTAACGTGCACGCGCCTCGCTGGAACCAAGACTGTTGAGCTGCAAGGTGACCGCATCGGCCATGCCGAGGCGCTGCCACAGCCTTGCCGTAAGCACGATGAGTTCGGCGTCGACATCAGGGCCGGGCTGATTGAACACCTCGACACCGATCTGGTGAAACTGGCGATAACGACCCTTCTGGGGCTTCTCGTAACGGAACATCGGCCCGGTGTACCAGAGCTTCTGGACCTGACCGCCACCGGTCATGCCATGCTCGAGTACAGCACGCACGCAGCCGGCGGTGCCTTCCGGCCGAAGGGTCAACGACTCGTCGTTGCGATCGCGAAAGGTGTACATCTCTTTGTCGACGACGTCGGTCCCTTCACCGATGCCGCGCGCGAACAGCTCGGTGTACTCGACGATCGGCAGACGGATCTCGCTGTAGCCGTACGCCTCCAGCAGCTCGGCGAAAGTGCCCTCGAGGTAACGCCAGACCGGAGTCTGGGCAGGCAGGATGTCGTTCATGCCACGAATGGCTTGCAGGGTCTTGCTCAAAGGTAATCCTTGAAATCAGCTGCGGGCGATCAGCGCCGCGTCGGCTTCCAGCTTCTCTGCGGCCTTGCGCCGGATCAGCTGCTCCAGTTCGTCCACCAGGGCCTCGTTACCGAGCTTCTGGGCCGGCTTGCCATCGATGTAGACAAGGTTGTTCGGGCTGCCGCCAGTCAGGCCGACATGGGCCTCCTTCGCTTCGCCGGGCCCGTTGACCACGCAGCCAATGACCGCCACGTCCAGCGGAACCAGCAGATCGTCCAGCCGCCCTTCCAGCTCGTTCATGGTCTTGACCACGTCGAAGTTCTGCCGGGAGCAGCTCGGGCAGGCGATGAAGTTGATGCCACGCGAGCGCAAACGCAGCGACTTGAGAATGTCGAAGCCGACCTTGATCTCCTCGACCGGGTCGGCCGCCAGCGAGATGCGAATGGTGTCACCAATGCCTTCGGCGAGCAGCATGCCCAGGCCGACGGCGGATTTCACCGTACCCGAGCGCAGGCCACCGGCCTCGGTGATGCCCAGATGCAGCGGCTGTTCGATCTGCGTGGCAAGTAACCGGTAGGCTTCTACGGCCATGAACACGTCGGAGGCCTTCACGCTGACCTTGAAGTCCTGGAAGTTCAGACGATCCAGGTGCTCCACGTGGCGCAACGCCGATTCCACCAGCGCCGCGGGAGTCGGCTCACCGTATTTTTTCTGCAGGTCCTTTTCCAGCGAGCCCGCGTTCACACCGATACGAATCGGAATGCCCTTGTCACGTGCCGCCTCGACCACGGCACGCACGCGCTCTTCGCGGCCGATGTTGCCAGGGTTGATGCGCAGGCAATCGACGCCGAGTTCGGCCACGCGCAAGGCGATCTGGTAATCGAAGTGGATGTCCGCCACCAGAGGAACCCGAACCTGCTGCTTGATCTTGCCGAAGGCTTCGGCCGCGTCCATCGAAGGGACAGATACGCGCACGATGTCCGCGCCGGCGTCTTCCAATCGACGGATCTGCGCCACGGTGGCGTCAACGTCGCAGGTCTCGGTATTGGTCATGCTCTGCACGGAGATGGGGGCATCCCCTCCGACGGCGACATTGCCGACCCAGATCTTGCGCGACTGGCGGCGTTTGATTGGCGACTCACTATGCATCGTTACTGTCCGAGCGTGAGGCGAGCAGTCTCGCCACGAATGAACGGGCTGACGTCAACGGGGTTGCCGTTATAGGTCAATACCGCGCCACGCGCAAAGCCCAGGTGCACGTTCAACGGCGCCGTTCCGACGACGGTACGCTCGCTGCCGGCCTTGCCTACCGTGCTGAGCAACTGGCGACCGTCCGCTGCGGTCACGCGGACCCAGCAGTCAGCGACGAAGCGAAGCTCCAAACGGCCTTCACCATCCTCCAACTGTGCAGCACCGGACTGCTGCGCGCCCTCCGCTTCGGCCGTATCGGCCTGCGCCGGCGAAGCGGCTTCAGCTTGTACAGCCGGCTGGGGGACGATCGGCTGTGAAGGCGAATCTACCGCGGAGCTCTCGACGCTGGGTGGCTCCGCCGCAGCCTCGGCGCTTGCGGCCTGCGCCTGGTCATTGGCCAGTTCATCCACAGCGCCGGGGACAGCAAGCACTTCGGTTTCGTCCGTTGCGGCCGCAGGCGACAGAGGCAACGCGCCCTCGTCAACCTCCTGATCGTCCGGGTCTTCGAGCACATGGACCTGGGTGGTGCCGTCCGCACTCTCGACTTCGATGCGTTCCAGGGCACTTACCGGCACTGCCGCGTCGTCACGTCCCGAACGTTCCTGCCACCAGTAGAGACTGGCGCCGACCAGCAATAGAAGAAGAAAACCGAACACACGCATGACACTGCGCGAGAGACGGCCGGGCTCTTCGATGCGCCCCAGGCTCTGCACCGTGCTGCTGCCGGTGGCCTCGGTGCCGGTGTAGCGGTCGAACTCGTTGACCAGGCGATTGGGATCTAGCTCGAGCAACTTGGCGTAAGCCCGGACATAGCCGCGGGCGAAGGTATGCCCGGGCAGGCGACCGAAGTCGCCAGCCTCGATGTGCTCGACCGACCGCGTAGGCAGGTTGAGCCGCTGGGCCACCAACTGCAGGGACCACCCTTTCTGCTCGCGAGCCACTCGCAGGGTTTCGCCCGGGTTGCCCCCCATCTGGCTCATGGGTTCGTGTTCAGGCGCACTCATCGTTGCTCCGATAGGAATTGCTTGTACTCGGATGTGCCTGGATACAGTCGTTTCAACTGCAAGGCCAGACTGGCGGCGCGATCCCGGTCACCATGGATGTTTGCCAATCGAATGCCGAGCAAAAGGCTGCGGGCGTTCTGCTCGGACAGCGCACTGAAATCATCGTAATAGCGCTTGGCCGGCACGTACTCGCCGGACTCGTAGGCAAGCATCGCCAGCTCGAGCAGAGCCCCGGGTTGGCGGCTGTCCAGTCGCAGCGAGCGGTTGAAGTACTTCTCCGCCTCCTCTGGCTGCGACAACCTGAGCGCGGTCATCCCCATGTTCTGGAATACCCGCGCGCGCTCGGGATACATGTTGTCCTCGGAGGCCTGGCTGAAGCGCTCCATGGCGTCCTGGTAGCGCCCCTGCTCGAACAGAAAGCTGCCATAGTTGTTGAGGATGCGGGCATCGCGCCGGGCCGACAGCGCTTCGCGATAATGCTTGTCGGCCAGCGCGTTCTCCATCTCGGTCTGGAACACCAGCGCCAGCGCAGCATGCGCGTCAGCACTATGCGGGTCTATCTCCAGCGCCTTGCGTAGCGGGGTCTTGGCACGGGCGGTAGCGCCCTGGCGAAGATAACCCAGGCCAAGCTGGATATAGGCGTCACGGGCCTGGCTACGGCCCTCTTCGGTTTTCAGCGGGTCGACGCTTCCCGTCGATACGCAGCCGGCCATCCAGCCGGCGAACAAAATGATCAGCGCAAGGCGCAGAGCCATCGATATCCCCTCAGGATCGATTCGAAACAGAACGCGCGGTAGCGGAGTCGTCGTGGAGTTCACGCACGGCAATGTAACGCTCGCTGCGACGCGTGCGGTCGAGTACCTGACCGACCAGCTGCCCGCAGGCGGCGTCGATATCCTCGCCACGGGTGGTACGCACGGTCACATTGTGCCCACCTTTGTGGAGGATGTCCTGGAAGCGGCGAATCGCATTGTTGCTCGGCCGCTCATATCCCGAATGAGGGAACGGATTGAATGGGATCAGATTGATCTTGCAAGGGATATCCGCGAGCAAGGTGATCATCTGCTCGGCATGCTCGGGCTGATCGTTCACGCCCTTGAGCAAGGTGTACTCGATGGTCAGTACACGCTTTTCGCCCAGCCGCGAGATATAGCGCTTGCAAGCTGCCAGCAGCATGTCCAGCGGATACTTGCGATTGATCGGCACCAGCTGGTCGCGCAGTGGATCATTCGGTGCGTGGAGCGACAAGGCCAGCGAGACGTCGATCACCTTCGCCAGCTCGTCGATCATCGGCACCACGCCCGACGTGGACAAGGTGACCTTGCGCTTGGAAATGCCGTAGCCAAGGTCATCCATCATGATCTGCATGGCTGCAACGACATTGTCGAAATTGAGCAACGGCTCCCCCATTCCCATCATCACCACGTTGGTGATGGCGCGATCGATCTTCGCCGGAACGGTGCCGAAGGATTTGTTGGCAATCCAAACCTGGCCGATCACTTCGGCAGCGGTAAGGTTGCTGTTGAAGCCCTGCTTGCCGGTGGAGCAGAAGCTGCAATCCAGCGCGCAGCCGGCCTGCGAGGACACACAAAGTGTGCCGCGGCCGTTTTGCGGGATGTAGACCGTCTCAACGCAGCTGCCCGAGGCCACGCGAACCACCCACTTGCGGGTGCCATCGCTGGAAATGTCCTCACTGACGATCTCGGGCCCACGTATCTCGGCACAGGCCTTGAGCTTTTCGCGCAAGGCCTTGCGAGGTTACTCATGGCGTCGAAATCATCGACGCCAAAATGGTGAATCCACTTCATGACCTGGCCGGCCCGGAAGCGCTTCTCGCCGATCGACTCGAAGAACTGTTCCAGTTGCAGCTGGGTCAGGCCCAGCAGATTGGTCTTGCCGGTTTCGCTAGTCATTGGATTCACCTGCGCTCACTCAGCGAATGCGATCGCACAGCTCGGTGGCGGAGAAGAAGTAAGCGATCTCGCGAGCAGCCGAGGCCTCGGAGTCGGAGCCATGCACGGCGTTCTCGTCGATGGAAACGGCGAAATCGGCGCGAATGGTTCCGGCGGCAGCTTCCTTCGGGTTGGTGGCGCCCATCAGCTCACGGTTCTTGGCGACAGCGTTCTCACCTTCCAGAACCTGAACGATGACCGGACCGGAGGTCATGAAAGCGACCAGATCCTTGAAGAAGCCGCGCTCCTTGTGCTCGGCGTAGAAGCCGGCAGCCTCGCGCTCGGACAGCTGAACCATCTTCGAAGCGACGACGCGCAGGCCGGCCTTCTCGAAACGAGTGGTGATTTCACCGATAACGTTCTTGGCGACAGCGTCCGGCTTGATGATGGAGAAGGTGCGTTGCAGGGCCATTTATGGACTCCAGAGAGATGGGTTGATGCAAATGAATAAACCCGCGAATCATACGCGGGTTCAGGTCAAAACATAAGGGCAGGCGACTGACCGACTGCGACGTCGGCGGCTGCCCTGCTCCGACTAATCGGCTTCCTCGATCCAGGCCGCCTGGATCGCCTCGAGGACTTTTTCGCCGCCACGCTGCGGATCATCGGCGAATTCCGGGAGCGCCAGGACCCATTGATGCAGCTCGACGAAATTGACGTAGCGAGGATCTACCTCAGGGCGCGTTTCGGCCAGCTGGATGGCGATTTCCAGCACGTCGTTCCATTTCAGACTCATCTTGCGCCCTGCCTCAGTGACCTTCGGAAACCTGATTGATGGTGTACTTGGGAATCTCGACTACCAGGTCCTTCTCGGCGACCACCGCCTGACAGGAAAGACGCGAGTGCGGCTCCAGCCCCCAGGCCTTGTCCAGCATATCGTCCTCAAGCTCGTCGGACGGCTCAAGGGAGTCGAACCCTTCGCGGACCACCACATGACAAGTGGTACAGGCACAGGACTTCTCACACGCATGCTCGATGTCGATGCCGTTGCGCAGCGCGGCATCGAGCACGGTCTCACCGGCACTGGCCTCGATGACAGCGCCCTCAGGGCAGTGATCGGCATTGGGCAGAAATACGATCTGCGGCATCATCATTCCTCGATATCGTTGAGCCGCCGGCCGGCCAGCGCCGCCTTGACGGTGGAATCCAGCCGACGCGCGGCGAAGGCATCAGTAATCTGCGTCAGGCGCCGGGTCTGCTGCTCGATCGCGGCGGCGTCCTGACTATCGAGCAGCGCACGCAACTCGGCCATCTGCGCCTCGATCGCCACGCGCTCTTCGTCATCAAGCAGGCGATCGCCGTCGGCCGCGACCGCCGCCTCGACCGCCTCGAGCAGGCGCCGGGCATCAACCTGGTGTTCACGCAGCGCTCGTGCCTGCTTGTCGCTGCTCGCACTGCGGAACGAGTCTTCGAGCATCCGCGCGATCTCGCCATCCGTCAGCCCGTACGACGGCTTGACCTGAACGCTTGCCTCGACACCCGAGGACAACTCGCGCGCCGAGACGCTCAGCAGGCCGTCGGCATCCACCTGGAAGGTCACACGAATCTTCGCCGCCCCTGCCACCATTGGCGGAATTCCGCGCAATTCGAAACGCGCCAGGGAGCGGCAATCGGCGATCAGCTCGCGCTCACCCTGCAGCACATGGATCATCATGGCCGTCTGGCCATCCTTGTAGGTGGTGAAATCCTGCGCGCGGGCGACGGGAATCGTGGTATTGCGCGGGATGATCTTTTCCATCAGCCCGCCCATCGTTTCCAGCCCCAGGGAAAGCGGGATGACGTCCAGCAGCAGCAGCTGGTCGCCATCGCGATTGTTGCCAGCCAGCGTTTCGGCCTGAATGGCGGCGCCGATGGCCACGACCTCGTCGGGATCGATGTCGGTCAGGGGCTCGAGACCGAACAGCTCGCCGACCACGCGGCGAACATAGGGCACACGCGTCGAGCCGCCGACCATGACGACAGCGGTAACCTCTTCAAGCTCGACCCCCGAGTCGCGAACCGCACGACGACAAGCCTTGAGGCTGCGCGCCACGAACGGCTCGATCAGCGACTCGAAGGCCTGACGCGTCAGCACGCCTCGCCAATCACCATAAGCGACGTCGACGGCAGCCGAGTCGCTGAGCTGCTCCTTGGCGTCGCACGCCACCCTGAGCAAAGCCCGTTGCGCACTGGGCGGCAGATCGGAGGAACCACCTGACTGCTGCAGAATCCAGCCAGCGATTGCGTGATCGAAGTCGTCGCCACCGAGCGCGGTGTCTCCGCCGGTCGCCAGCACCTCGAAGACACCCTTGGTCAGCCTGAGGATGGAGATATCGAACGTGCCCCCACCCAGGTCGTAGATCGCAACGACGCCCTCAGCCTGACGATCGAGTCCGTAGGCAACCGCGGCGGCCGTCGGCTCATTGAGCAGACGCAGGACATTCAACCCGGCGATGCGCGCGGCATCCTTGGTCGCCTGTCGCTGGGCATCATCGAAATAGGCCGGAACGGTAATGACGGCGCCGACCAGGTCACCACCGAGTGTCTGCTCGGCCCGCTGACGCAAGCTGCGAAGAATCTCGGCGGAAATCTCGACAGGACTCTTCGGCCCCTGAACCGTCTCGATGAACGGCATCTGCGACTCGCCTTCGGCAAAGCGATAAGGCAGCTGGACGCCCAATTGCTTGACGTCGGCCAATCCGCGCCCCATCAGGCGCTTGACCGAGATGATCGTGTTGAACGGATCGATGGCCGCCGCCTGACGTGCAACGGCACCGACCTCCACGCCATCAGGACGGTAACGCACCGCCGACGGCAGGATCACCTCGCCTTGCGAATCAGGCAGCGGAGCCGTGACACCGCTACGCAAGGCAGCAACCAGCGAGTTGGTGGTTCCAAGGTCGATACCGACGGCCAGCCGGCGCTGGTGCGGCTGCGGGCTCTGTCCGGGCTCAGCAATCTGAAGTAGGGCCATAGCTATCTGATGTCGGGCACGGCGACGAGCGCCGTGCGGGTTAATCGTCGAGACGCTCTTCCAGTTCGCGTACTTCCTGGGAAAGCTTGTCGAGAAACTGCATGCGTCGAACCATGCGCTCAGCGGCTTCGCGCTGGGCCGGCTCCTGCCAAAGCGCAGCGAAGCGCTCATTGAGCGCCGCCTGAGCCTGCCTGAGCTGTGCCTTGAAGGCGGCCACCCCGGCAAGGTCGGCGCTATCCTGCAGACCCTCAAGCTCTTCGCGCCATTGCATCTGCTGCATAAGAAACTCGGGATCCTGAACCGTCGTTTCCAACGGCACCTCGTGACCTTCCAACGCCAGCAGGTAGCGAGCCCGACGCGTCGGACTCTTGAGCGTCTGGAAGGCTTCGTTCAGGTTCGCCGAGCGCTCCAGTGCCTGACGCTGCTCAGCCTCGCTCGCATCGGCGAAACGATCCGGATGCATCTGTCTGGCCAGCTCGCGATAACGGGCTGCGAGTTGATCCAGGTCGAGATCGAAGGCGGGGCTGAGATCGAACAGCGCAAAATGGCAGGGTCTACCCACAGGCGCCTCAGACATTGAAGCTCTCACCGCAACCGCACTCGCCGCGCACGTTGGGGTTGTTGAACTTGAAGCCCTCGTTCAGCCCTTCACGCACGAAGTCGAGCTCGGTGCCGTCCAGATAGACCAGGCTCTTGGGTCGATGATCACCTTCACGCCGTGACTCTCGAACACCACATCCTCCGGCGCCGCCTCGTCAACGAACTCGAGCACGTAGGCCAGACCGGAGCAGCCAGTGGTTCGCACACCCAGCCGAATACCGTCGCCCTTGCCACGCCCATCCAGGGAGCGCCGGACGTGGGATGCCGCCGCAGGCGTCATGGTGATAGCCATCGATACCTCCTCAGAGCAGACCTTTCTTCTCGCGATAGTCGCGCACGGCCGCCTTGATCGCGTCTTCTGCCAATACCGAGCAATGGATCTTCACCGGCGGCAGGGCGAGCTCTTCGGCAAGCTGAGTGTTCTTGATCAACTCGGCCTCTTCCAGGGTCTTGCCTTTCATCCACTCGGTGGCCAGGGAACTGGAGGCAATCGCCGAGCCGCAGCCGTAGGTCTTGAACTTGGCGTCTTCAATCACGCCTTGCTCGTTGACCTTGATCTGCAGGCGCATGACATCACCACACGCGGGCGCGCCGACCATACCGGTACCGATGTTGGGGTCTTCCGCATCGAACTTGCCGACGTTGCGCGGATTCTCGTAGTGGTCGATGACCTTGTCACTGTAAGCCATGGTGCAATCCTCTCTCTAAGACGCTCGCGTTCCGCTCAGTGGGCTTGCCACTGCACTTTGGAAATGTCGACGCCGTCTTTGTACATATCCCAAAGCGGCGAAAGCTCGCGGAGCTTGTTCACCGCCTCGCAAACCTTGCTTGCTGCGTAGTCGATTTCCTCTTCGGTCGTGAAGCGACCGAACGAGAAGCGAATCGAACTGTGCGCCAGCTCGTCGTTACGCCCAAGGGCGCGCAATACATAGGAAGGCTCCAGCGACGCGAGGTACAGGCAGAACCGGACGACACCGCAAGATCCTTGAGCGCCATGATCAGCGACTCGCCTTCGACGTAGTTGAAGCTCAGGTTGAGGTTGTGAGGCACACGGGCCGTCATGCTGCCGTTGATGTAGAGCTCTTCCAGTGCCTCAACCTTGCGCAGGAACCGATCGCGCAGGCCGCGGAGCCGCTCGTTCTCCTGTGCCATCTCCTCCTTGGCGATGCGAAAGGCCTCGCCCATGCCGACCAACTGGTGGGTCGCCAGGGTACCCGAACGCATGCCGCGCTCATGGCCACCGCCGTGCATCTGCGCCTCGAGGCGAACACGCGGCTTGCGACGCACATACAGAGCGCCAACCCCTTTGGCCCGTAGGTCTTGTGTGCCGAGAACGACATCAGGTCGACCTTCATCTTTTCCAGGTCGATCTCGACCTTGCCAGTGGACTGGGCCGCATCAACATGGAAGAGAATCCCGCGCGACCGGGTCAGTTCGCCGATGGCAGTGATGTCGTTGATCGTGCCGATCTCGTTGTTCACATGCATGACCGAAACCAGCACGGTGTCGTCACGCAGCGCTGCCTCGACCATCGCCGGCGTGATGATGCCGTCCTCGCCCGGCTCGATGTAGGTTACCTCGAACCCCTCTCGCTCGAGCTGGCGAGTGGTGTCCAGAACTGCCTTGTGCTCGATCTTCGTGGTAACGATGTGCTTGCCCTTGGAGGCGTAGAAGTGCGCCACACCCTTGATGGCCAGGTTATCCGACTCGGTCGCACCGGACGTCCAGACAATCTCCCGCGGATCGGCATTGACCAGCTCGGCAACCTGCCGACGCGCATTCTCCACCGCCTCTTCGGCCTTCCAGCCGAACAGATGGGAGCGCGACGCCGGATTACCGAAGTTACCCTCGGTGGTCAGGCATTCGACCATCTTGGCGGCGACGCGGGGATCGACCGGTGTTGTCGCGGAATAATCCAGGTAAATCGGCAACTTCATGGAGTGTCTCCTATCAGGCGAACGCCCGGCTCATTCAACGGCCGACGTTTCGATCTTATCCAGAGGCGCAGCGCCCCCGTTGGCCCGGCGCATATCTTGACGCAGGGCAACCTGCTGTACGTCTTGGCGATTGACCAGGTCCGCCAGGCTTATGCCACTCAAGAACTCATGGATCCGCTGACTAAGGTCGCACCACAGATGATGAGTGAGGCAGGTGTCGCCAGAGTGGCACCCGCCCAACCCCTGGCAGCGAGTGGCATCGACAGACTCGTTGACTGCATCGATCACTTGCGCGACCTGAATGCCGGCCATGTCTCGCGACAGCTGATAACCGCCACCGGGGCCGCGGACGCTCGTCACCAGACTGCCGCGGCGCAACTTGGCGAACAACTGCTCAAGGTAGGAAAGCGAGATCCCCTGCCGCTCGGAAATATCGGCAAGGGATACCGGACCATGCTGCGCATGCAGCGCCAGATCAAGCATGGCGGTAACGGCATAACGGCCTTTAGTGGTCAATCGCATCGGCTTGCACCAGGCATCACGGTTTGGTGCGATTATGCTATTCCCGAGTATTAAGGTCAACTATAAGACCTATTACCATAGTCGGGTATTGAACGAGCCAGGTCGCTCAATCACCACTCGCCCTAGCAGGCGGCGCGCATGATAGCAGCCCAGCGCCGGCGATGCTCAAGCCGACGGACCGTTTTCCTTTGGCTGAACTTCAGCAAAATCCTCGTCACGCAGCTCCGGGAGCTCCTTGGCGCAATAGTCGCTGCCGAGGGCCTTCAGCGCACCGCACATACCCTCGAGGCGCTCCTCGACGGCCTGCATGTGATCGAGCAGCTGGCCGATGGCCCGTGAGACCGGGTCTGGCATATCGCCACTGACGCCATAGGCATCGAAGCCGATCTTCTCAGCCATGGCCTTGCGCCGTGCTTCCTGCTCGTCATCGGCCTTGGCGATGATGCGCCCGGGAATGCCGACAGCCGTCGCGCCGGCCGGAACTGCGCGCGTCACCACCGCATTGGAGCCGATCTTCGCACCGGCCCCAACCGTGAACGGACCGAGGATCTTCGCACCGGCCCCGACGATGACTCCATCCTCCAGTGTCGGGTGGCGCTTGCCCTTGTTCCAGCTGGTGCCCCCCAGCGTGACCCCGTGGTAGAGCGTGACATCGTCGCCGATTTCGGCCGTTTCGCCGATGACGATGCCCATACCATGATCGATGAAGAATCGGCGCCCGATTCTTGCGCCCGGATGAATCTCGATGCCGGTCAACCAGCGCGCAAGATTGGAGGACATGCGCGCCAGCCACTTCCAGTCATGCTGCCAGAGCCAATGGGACGCGCGATGGATCCAGATGGCATGCAGCCCCGGGTAACAGGTCATCACTTCGAATGCATTACGTGCCGCCGGGTCGCGATGGAATACGCTCTGGATATCTTCACGCATGCGTTCGAACATCATTCCTTTCTCCGCTTGTGCGGCTCGCCGCGGGCCGCCTTCTGTGTCTCGGTCAGGATACCGCGCAAAATGTTCATTTCCAGCTTGGTAATGCCGCTTCGGCCATAGAGCCGACGCAGCCTGGGCATGAGGTGGCGCGGCTTTTGCGGATCGAGAAAGCCAATCTCGATCAGCGTCTGCTCGAGATGCCCGAAGTAGTGCTCCAGCTCATCCACGGTCACCGGTTGCGTATCGAGCATGGCCGTCGTTTCCAGCTTTTCGCTCTTGGTAGGCCGCCCCTGGGCTGCCAGCCAAGTCATGCGCACCTCGTAGGTCAGAACCTGCACCGCTGCCGCAAGATTGAGCGAGCCGAACTCGGGATCGGACGGGATGTGCACGTGGTACTGACAGCGCTGCAGCTCCTCGTTGGTCAGCCCGGCGTACTCGCGACCGAAGACGAGCGCGACCTCCCCCCCCTGCCCCGCCTGCTCCAGACTGACCGAAGCGCACTCGCGCGGATCGAGCAACGGCCAGGGAATACGCCGGTCGCGCGCGCTGGTGCCGAGCACCAGACTGCAGCCCGCCAGAGCCTCCTCAAGCGTATCGACCACCTGGCATTGTCGAGGATATCGGTTGCACCAGAGGCGCGGGCAATCGCATCGGAGCTCGGAAAGTCTTCTGGCTGCACGAGCACCAGGCGCGACAGCCCCATGTTCTTCATGGCGCGCGCAGCGCCGCCAATGTTGCCGGCATGACTGGTATTGACCAGCACCACTCGAATGTTGTGTAACGACACCTTCGTTCCCGCCCGAAAAAGAAGCGCTGCAGCTTACCGCAAAGCGTCGGCCTCACGCACCGCGTACCGCACCGACCACCTCGCTGGACGCTACATGTACGGAGCCTTTCCTGATATGATTTCCGGCTTTCTTTAAACGACCAGGTAAAGTTTCATGCAGCCCATGCTGAATATCGCGCTGCGCGCCGCCCGCAGCGCTGGCGAACTGATTGTCCGTTCCACCGAGCGCCTGGACGTGATCTCGGTGAACGAGAAGGAAGCCAAGGACTACGTGAGCGAAATCGACCGCGCCGCCGAGCAGGTCATTGTCAACGCGCTGCGCAAGGCCTATCCGAACCACGGCATTCTGGCCGAAGAAGGCGGCGCGCTCGAAGGCAGCGGCGACGGCGCCGACTACCAGTGGATCATCGACCCACTCGACGGCACCACCAACTTCGTGCGCGGCGTCCCTCACTATGCAGTCAGCATCGCGTGCAAGTATCGTGGCCGCCTGGAACATGCCGTGGTGCTCGACCCGGTGCGCCAGGAGGAATTCACGGCGAGCCGTGGGCGTGGCGCCGCACTGAATGGCCGCCGCCTGCGGGTCAGCTCACGCAAGAGCCTGGAAGGCGCCCTGCTGGGTACCGGCTTTCCCTTCCGCGATGGGCAACTGGACAACCTCGACAGCTACCTCAACATGTTCCGCGCCCTGGTTGGACAGACCGCGGCCTGCGCCGTGCCGGCGCCGCCAGCCTCGACCTGGCCTACGTGGCGGCCGGCCGCTTTGACGCCTTTTGGGAGTTCGGCCTGTCCGAGTGGGACATGGCCGCTGGCGCCCTCCTGATCCAGGAAGCAGGCGGCCTCGTGAGCGACTTCGCGGGCGGCCACGAATTCCTCGAAAAGGGCCAGATCGTCGCCGGCAACGTCAAATGCTTCAAAGCTGTGCTGACGGCTATCCAGCCGCATCTCACGCCCTCAATGAAGCGCTGATCTCCATACAGAAGCGTTAGCGCAGAAACAGAAAGCCCCGGCCAAGTGACCGGGGCTTTCTGTTTACAGCAGCCTCGCCGAAGCGACCTGCCATCGATCACTGTTGTGCCAGCACCAACTGGCCATCCTTTACCGGAATCTGTGCGCCGGGCTCACGATCCATGCGGACCTGGCCCACTTTGCCATCAAGGTCATAACGGACGTTATAGCCGACGACCTTGTCGTGGCTGTCCATGACCGTATCGCAGCGCGTCTCCGTCGTGGTGTAGGTACTGTTGCGCTGCATCCGTTCCTGCACCTGGTTGCCGGCGTAACCGCCGCCTACCGCGCCCGCGACCGTGGCGATCTTCTTACCGGTGCCGCCACCGATCTGGTTGCCCAGCAGGCCGCCCACCACAGCCCCGACGGCCGTACCGGCGATACGATGCTGATCCTGAACAGGCTTCTGCCGTGTAACGGTTACATCGCGACAGACTTCGCGCGGCGTTCTGACAGTTTCCTTGATTGGCTCGACCGCGAGCACCTCGGCAAACTGCGGTCCCCGATCAACCAGGCTGTAGGTGGCGAACGCACCACCTGCCGTCGCCACCACCGCGCCCAGCGCGGCACCCACCATCATCGACTTGTTCATCGCAACTTCTCCTGCGCCATATGGCGGCGCCCTGCTCGCCGCTAGGACAAGCAGGACAGCGAGAAGTTCATGGACGCTCGTCGACTTCCTCCACCGCAGGCGGTATCAGGTCATCGCGCGTGAGCTTGAGCCAGATGAGGAACAGGCTGGCGATATAAACCGACGAATAGGTACCCGCGCCAACGCCCACCATCAACGCCAGCGAGAAACCCCACAGGTTCTCGCCACCAAAGACCATCAGCGCAAGAATTGCGAGCATGGTCGAGATCGAGGTCGCCAACGTCCGCAGCAGCGTCTGCGTGGTGGAAATGTTGATGTTGTCGATCAGCTCGGTCTTGCGCAGCACGCGAAAATTCTCGCGGATACGGTCGAACACCACGATGGTGTCGTTTAGCGAATAACCGATCACGGCCAGTACCGCGGCGAGCACGGTCAGATCGAACGTGATCTGAAACAGCGAGAACACCCCAAGCACCACGATGACATCGTGAAACAGCGATACCACCGCGCCGAAACCGAACTTCCACTGGAAGCGGAAGGCCACGTAGACCAGGATCCCGGCCAGTGCGAGCAGCATGCCGAGCCCACCCTGGTCACGCAGCTCCTCGCCAACTGCAGGCCCGACGAACTCGACCCGTTTGACCGCCACCGAGGCACCGGCATCGGCCCGCTGCAGCGCCTCGGCGACACGCTGACCAAGCAGCGGATCATCGCCAGGCATGCGAACCAGCACATCGGTGGTCGCACCAAAGCTCTGCACGACCGCACTTCCGTAGCCGGCCTCCCCCAACTGCGCACGAACAGTGTCCAGCGCAACGGGCTGCTCGTAGCTCAGCTCGATGAGCGTGCCGCCCGTGAAGTCCAAGCCGAAATTCAGCCCTCTCGTCACCAGACTAACGAGCGAGACAATGGTCACCAGCACCGTCAGGGCGAACGCCACGTGACGAATACCCATGAAGTTGATTACGCGCTTCATCGTCACAACCCCTTAGATCCACAGCTTCTTGAGATCGCGGCCGCCATAGATCAGGTTGACCATGGCGCGCGTCACGATGACAGCGGTAAACATCGACGTGAGAATGCCCAGCGACAGCGTCACAGCGAAGCCCTTGATCGGCCCGGTTCCCATCGCGAACAGAATGGCCCCGACCAACAGGGTAGTGACGTTGCCGTCGACGATGGCCGAAAGGGCCCGATCGAAACCTTCATGGATGGCGCGCTGCACCGACATGCCATTGGCCAGCTCTTCGCGAATGCGCGAGAAGATCAGCACGTTCGCATCGACCGCCATGCCCATGGTCAGCACGATGCCGGCGATACCCGGCAGGGTGAGCGTTGCGTTGAGGATCGACATCAGCGCGGTCAGTACGACCATGTTGAACAGCAGGGCCGCCGTTGCGAGCAAGCCGAAGAACTTGTAGATCGCCACGATGAACAGCGCGACGAACAGGAAGCCCCATAGAGCCGCCTCGACGCCGAGCTCGATGTTCTCGGCGCCCAGGCTCGGGCCGATGGTGCGCTCCTCGGCGAAGTACATGGGCGCCGCCAGACCGCCGGCGCGCAACAGCAAAGCGAGCTCGGACGACTCACCCTGCCGTCGAGACCGGTGATGCGGAACTGACTGCCGAGCGGCGACTGAATCGTTGCCAGGCTGATGATCTTCTTTTCTTCCTGGAAGGTCTCGATGCGCTTTTCCTGCTCGACGCCATCCACCACCTCGCGCACATAGCGCGTGACCGGCTTCTGCTCGATGAAGATAACCGCCATGCTGCGTCCGACGTTGTTGCGCGTCGCACGGTTCATCAGGTCACCACCGTGACCGTCGAGACGAATATTTACCTGCGGCCGGCCGTTCTCGTCATAGCTGGCCTGAGCATCGGTCACCTGGTCGCCGGTGATGATCAGGGTGCGTTCGAGATCCACCGGCGGCCGGCCCGGCTCGCGGAATTCGAAGCTCTCGGTGGACGCACGCGGCGCATCCGGCTCCGCCGCCAGGCGGAACTCGAGGTTGGCCGTCTTGCCGAGGATGCGCTTGGCTTCCGCCGTGTCCTGCACACCAGGGAGCTCGACAACGATCCGATTGGCACCCTGGCGCTGCACCAACGGCTCGGCGACGCCGAGCTCGTTGACCCGGTTGCGAACCGTAGTGAGGTTCTGCTTGATCGAGTATTCACGAATCTCGGCGAGCTTTGCCTCGGAGAGGTTGAGCGTAAGCACCTGCAGATTGTTGCGCGGCGCAACGTTCATCTGGAAGTCGTTGTAGTTCTTGCGAATCAGGCCCTGCGCTTCGCTCGCGGTCGCCTCGTCAGCGAAGCCGAGCTGAATGACGCCTTTCTGGCCCGGCAGGCTGCGATAGCGCACACGCTCCTTGCGCAGCAGGCTCTTGATCTCACCCTCGTAGACATTCAGCCGGGTATCGATGGCCTTCTGCATGTCCACCTCGAGCAGGAAGTGCACCCCACCAGAGAGATCCAGCCCGAGCTTCATCGGGCTCGCCCCGAGGTTGCGCAGCCATTCGGGCGTGGTCGGGGCCAGGTTCAGGGCCACCACGAAGCTATCGCCCAGTGCGCGCCGCACGATGTCCTTGGCCGGCAACTGATCATCCTGCTGCTGCAAGCGCAGCAGCCCCTGGCTGCCGGTCTCGGAAAGCTTGGTCGCCTTGACGACGATTCCCGCCTCGGCGAGCGCCTTGCTGGCCCGCTCCAGATCCGCAGCCTGCACGGCCTGGGCAGTGCTCGCGCCAGTGATCTGGATTGCAGGATCGTCAGGGTAAAGATTGGGTGCCGAATAGATGGTGGCCACCGCAAGCACCACCAGGATCAGCAGGTATTTCCAGAGAGGATATTTGTTGAGCATGGAACAGCCCGTCTAATGACGCGGGGCGCCTTGCGCGCCCCGTCGTAGATGTTGAGTAAGTCAGCTCAGATGGCTTTCAGCGTGCCCTTGGGCAGGGTCGCGGCAACCGCCGCCTTCTGGAACTTCAACTCGACATTGTCGGAGACCTCGAGCACGACGAAGTCGTCGGCAACCTTGGTCACCTTGCCGGCGATGCCGCCGGAGGTCACTACCTCATCGCCCTTCTGCAGCCCACCGAGGAGATTCTTGTGCTCCTTGGCGCGCTTGGCCTGTGGCCGCCAGATCATCAGATAGAAGATGACCAGAAAGCCGACCAGGAAGACCCACTCGAAACCGGTGCCGGCAGGTGCGGCGGCGGCCTCTTGGGCATGGGCGACGGGAATCAGAAAGCTCATGTAGCACTCCTGTTGCAGAAAGGATCTTTTCTAGTGGGATCTGTCATGCGAGCGGCGGCGTTGGCAGACCGCGCCGGGCATAGAAGGCGTCGACAAAGGCGGCCAATGTACCCTCTTCGATGGCGCCGCGTAAACCAGCCATCAACCGCTGATAATGCCTCAGGTTGTGGATGGTGTTGAGCATGCTACCGAGCATTTCGCCGCATTTGTCCAAGTGGTGCAGATAGGCTCGCGAGAAGTGTTTGCAGGTGTAACAGTCGCATTCAGCGTCGAGTGGCGAATTGTCGTGCTTGTGCACCGAGTTGCGGATTTTCACCACACCGTTTTCGGTGAACAGATGCCCATTGCGCGCATTGCGCGTCGGCATCACGCAGTCGAACATGTCGACACCGCGCCGCACGCCTTCGACCAAGTCCTCCGGCTTACCGACGCCCATCAGATAGCGCGGCTTGTCAGCCGGCATCTGCGGCGGAAGGAAATCCAGTACCCGGATCATCTCCTCCTTGGGCTCGCCGACCGAAAGCCCGCCAATCGCCAGGCCATCGAAGCCGATCTCGCACAGCCCTTCGAGCGATCGCATGCGAAGCGACTCATGCATGCCGCCCTGGACGATGCCGAACAGCGCCGCCGAGCTATCACCATGGGCGACCTTCGAGCGCTTCGCCCAGCGCAGCGACAGCTCCATGGAGCGGCGTGCGGTCTCTTCGTCCGCCGGATAGGGCGTGCACTCATCGAAGATCATCACGATGTCCGAACCGAGATCACGCTGAACCTGCATGGATTCTTCCGGCCCCATGAACACCTTTGCGCCATCGACCGGAGAGGCGAAATAGACGCCCTCCTCCTTGATCTTGCGCATCGCGCCCAGACTGAAGACCTGAAAACCGCCAGAGTCGGTCAGGATCGGGCCATTCCACTGCATGAATCCATGCAGGCTGCCATGCTCGCGAATTACATCCATCCCCGGGCGGAGCCAGAGATGGAAGGTATTGCCAAGAATGATCTGAGCGCCAATTCCCTCGACGTCGCGCGGCAACATGCCCTTGACGGTGCCATATGTGCCCACCGGCATGAACGCCGGTGTCTCCACGACCCCGCGCGGAAAGCGCAGACGGCCGCGGCGGGCCTTGCCCTCGGTGGCCAGAAGTTCGAAGGTCATGCGACAGGTACGACTCATCAGCGATCCTCGGGGCCGCGCGCGGCAGGGTTGCGGGTTATGAACATGGCATCTCCATAACTGAAGAAGCGGTAGCCTTCGCGGACCGCCTCGGCGTAGGCGGCCATCGTCTCGCGATAACCGGCAAAGGCGGAAACCAGCATCAGCAGGGTGGACTCGGTAGATGGAAGTTGGTCACCAACGCATCGACCACATGAAAGGGCTTGCCCGGATAGATGAAGATATCGGTCTCGCCCGCGAACGGCTGCAACTGGCCTGAACGCGCCGCAGTCTCCAGCGACCGCACACTGGTGGTGCCGACGGCAATCACCCGCCCGCCACGCGCCCGGCATTCGGCAACCGCATCGACACTGCCTGCCCCACCTCCAGCCACTCGCTGTGCATATGGTGGTCCTCGATGCGCTCGACACGCACCGGCTGAAAGGTCCCGGCACCGACATGCAAGGTGACGTAGGCGGTTGCGACGCCTTGCTCTCGCAACGCAGCGAGCATGGCCTCGTCGAAATGGAGGCCCGCAGTGGGTGCAGCGACGGCACCGGCGCGCTGCGCGTAAACGGTCTGATAACGCTCCCGGTCGCTGCCCTCGTCGGGCCGATCTATATAAGGAGGCAGCGGCATATGACCGACGCGCTCGAGCAGCGGCAGAACGGGCTCGCTAAAGCCCAGCTCGAAAAGACTCTCCTGACGCCCCAGGACCTGCGCCTCGCCACCGCCGTCGATGAGGATGCTGGAGCCGGCCTTTGGCGACTTGCTGGCACGCACATGAGCCAGCACACGCTGCGTGTCCAGCACACGCTCTACCAGTATCTCGAGCTGGCCGCCCGTGGCCTTGCGCCCGAACAGCCGCGCCGGAATGACCCGCGTATCGTTGAACACCATCAGATCGCCCGGCCGCACATAGTCAAGCAGATCAGCAAAGCGGCGATGACTAAGGGCACCGCTCGGCCCTTCGAGAACGAGGAGACGGCTGGCGCGGCGCTCGGCAAGCGGATAGCGAGCGATCAGCGATTCGGGAAGCTCAAAAAAGAAATCGGCGACTTGCATAACGATCGGGTTGGCAACGGGGCGCAAAGCTTAGCCGAAACGCACCGCGCTGACCACGGCAGGCGATTGACCCTGACTGGCAACGTCCCTATACTGCGCCGCCTCGTGCCTCGATGGCGGAATCGGTAGACGCAGCGGATTCAAAATCCGCCGCTGGCGACAGCGTGAGAGTTCGAGTCTCTCTCGGGGCACCATCAGATTCATGGCAGCACCGCTGCCTGGCATCAACGATCGTGGTAGATCGGGTCGAACAATCGACCCAGGCGGTCGAGTCAGTACGCCGTTCAGGCAAATGCAGTGGTAACGCGCCTCTCGAGGTTTGCGATGAGCATCGGGCAGATCATGCCCGCACCATCGCCCGATCGAGCATGGCGCACTGCGACGAGCGCCAGCCGCCGTCTGCAGCCCAGTCACATAGCGCCGACGAAGCGCAGTCTTATCGGGCAAATTCCATCGCTCCGAGGGGTTGGATTGCCCGAAGACTTGGCGTAGAGTGTGCCCACTGTGTTTGCATGGGTCGCTGTTGAATCGTGACCTGGTGCAGTAGATCTGAAGATCCGCTCTCCGCTCGACTCTCTTACTCCTTGCAACCAGTTCCAGCTTCCTGCACGCGGGAAGCACATCTACTTTTGAGTTCCAAGGATACAAAGATATGTCGAATCGTCAGAACGGTACCGTCAAGTGGTTTAACGACGAGAAAGGTTTTGGTTTCATCACTCCCGAGAGCGGTCCGGATCTGTTCGTGCACTTCCGCGCGATCGAAGGCAACGGCTTCAAGAGCCTGAAAGAAGGCCAGAAAGTCAGCTTCGTCGCAGTGCAAGGTCAAAAGGGCATGCAGGCCGACCAGGTTCAGATCCTGGGCTAAGCTTCAGCTCCGAAAAGCCCCTGATGGCAACATCAGGGGCTTTTTTGTGCCTGGTTTTCGTACACTACGCGCCGTCCAGCCTTTCGAGACCCGACATGCGCAAACACATGCTCACCCCGCAGGGACAATTCCCTGCCGCCGGCATCGTCCGCCGATTCGCGGCGATGTTCTACGACAGCCTGCTATGCATCGCCCTGATGATGGTGGTCACCCTGTTCTATCAGCAGGTACTGCTGCGCCTGTTCTATGGCAGCGAACAACTCAAAGCGCTGGCGGATGCCGGGGGGCTGGATATCGATCCGCTATTGTCGACGCTTCTCTTGTTCAGCCTTTTTGGCTTCTTCGCCAAGTTCTGGACCCACAACGGCCAGACGCTCGGCATGCAGGTCTGGGGCATTCGCATCCAGAACAAGGATGGCAGCGCCATCGACCTTTGGCAGGCGCTACTGCGCTTTCTGCTGGCGATTCTCTCCTGGCTCTGCCTTGGCCTCGGCTTCCTTTGGATGCTATGGGACAAGGAAAAGCGGACCTGGCATGACATCTATTCGGAAAGTCAGGCCGTGCAGCTGCCGAAGAACATCCACAAGAAGTAAGCCCCGCCGCCGACCGGAGCCGGGGCCTGCCATCACCCCGCCCGCCGCAACAGCCAGGCGCCGATCAAGGCACAAAGCGTCGCTGGCAGCACGACTGCCAGCAACGGAGAGAAGCCGAATAGCTGGCTCGCCGGCCCCAGCAGATCCTGAATGATGCGGAAGACGAAACCGACGACCACGCCGGTAAAGATGCGCTGGCCGAGCGTGACCGAACGCAGCGGCCCAAAGATGAAGGAGATCGCCAGCAGCACCAGCGAGACGGTCACCAGTGGCTGCAGCGTCTTGGTCCAGAATGCCAGCCAGTAGCGACCATTGTTCAATCCCTGGTCGGCCAGATAGTGGATGTAACGCCACAATCCGGTGATGGACAACGCCTCCGGCTCGACCACCACCGTGCCCAGCAATTGCGGGGTCAATTGGACGTCCCAGCGCTCTTCTGACGCCTTGCGCACCTCGGTGTGGTCACCCAGAAAATGCGTGGTCGCGATATCGGTCAGTTGCCAGTATTCGCCCTGGTATTCGGCACGACGGGCAAAGCTGGCCGACAACAGCCGGCGCTCGTCGTCGAAGCGGTAACGCGTCACACCCAGCAATACACCGCCGGGCTGTACTGCGTTGACGTGGACGAACTCGTCGCCCTGTCGATGCCAGAGACCGCGCTTGCTGCTTTGTGCCTCGCCCGCACTCTGCGCGAGCGAGCGGCGTGCCTGAGCCACATCCTCGCTGCGCGGCGCGACATATTCGCCAACGAGCACGCCGATCAGAAGCAGCACCAGCATCGGCTTCATTACCGCGACGACAATGCGCCCCAGCGACACACCCGCCGCGCGCATGATGGTCAGCTCACTGTTGCTGGCAAGCGTGCCCAGGCCGATCAGACAGCCGATCAGCGCGGCCATCGGCAACATCTCGTAGAGCCTGCGCGGCGTTGTCAGCAGCACATACTCGAGCGCCTGCAGCAGCCCGTAGCCGCCCTCGATATCGCCAAGCTCGTCGATGAAGGCGAACAGCAAAGCCAACCCGACGATGACGCCGAGCACCGAGAGAATGGCGAGAAAGACGTGCACACCGATGTAGCGATCCAGCTTAGCCACCGATCACCTCCACCGCGCGGCGCTTCTTGAACCTGAGCCGCAAAGGCTCCCAGAACAGCATCAAAAGACCGATGCCGAGGAACACGCCGTGCACCCACCAGAGCCCGAGCGCCATGGGAATACGCCCCTTGTCCAGCGCGCCCCGCGCCGCAATCAGCAACGCCAGGTAGGACATGTATAGAAGGATTGCCGGCAGGAGCTTGAGGAAGCGCCCCTGGCGCGGATTGACCCTGGCCAGCGGCACGGCGAGCAGTGTCACGACGAAGACCAGCACGGGTAATGACAGCCGCCACTGCAATTCAGAGCGCAAACGGACATCGTCCTGACCGAGCAGCTCGCGAGTCGGCATCGCCTCGCGCTCGCTCAGCTCGAGACTGACCTCGGGCCTGGGCAACAGGACGCCATAGGTGTCGTACTGGATCTTTCGATAGTCGGCCTGGCCGGGTTTGCCGTCATAGCGATAGCCGTTCTCCAGAATCAGGTAACGACTACCATCGTCCTGCACCTCCTGACGGCCTCGCTCGGCCACCAGCACCGATACCCCACGATCCTTGGCGGCACGGGTTGCCGTGGTCGTTTCGGAGATGAAGACGCCGGAGAGCTCGCGCCCATCGGCCGACAATTCGCGCGTATAGGTCACTCGCGAACCGTCGCGCAGCGTCTGGAAGCGCCCCGGCATCAAGGTGTCGAACTCGGTCAACGAATCCTGCTGATTTAGGATCCGGTCGACCTGGGCGATGCCCTGCGGCGCCAGGCCCAAGCTCAGCCAGCCGACCAGCGCAGCGACCAGCGCAGCCGGCGCCATGCTGTAGAGCACCAGACGACGCTGACTCATGCCAGTCGCCGACAGTACCGTCATTTCGCTGTCCAGATATAGCCGGCCGTAGGCCAGCAGAATGCCGAGGAACAGCCCCAGCGGCAGGATGAGCTGCAGGAAACCCGGCAACCGGAACGCCATGATCAGCAGTAGCACGCCCGGATCGAGCAGGCCTTGTGCAGCCTGCGCCAGGTATTTGATGAAGCGGCCGCTCATGATGATCACCAACAGCACGGCACTAACGGCACTGAGGGTTATCAACAGCTCGCGGGACAGGTAGCGAAAGACGATCAAACCGGACACTCCAGGGTTGTCAGGCTCCGGCGGCTACGCTCAAACTAGCCGCCGTAACCGGCCCGCCGCGGCAGGCCGCCGGGCACGATGCGCCGACGACCCGGCAGACGAACCACCGGAAAACAAGCCCGGCATTATCCTGCAAACCCGACTCTTTGTCTTGGGGACACCCGTCATGGAATTCGTTGTAAAGACCGTCAAAGCGCCTTCGCTGAAAACTGCCACGCTGGTTCTGCCCGTTGGCGACGACCGCAGCCTTGGCGAGCACGCCCGCAGCGTCGATCTCGCGACAGGGGGCGCCATCTCGGCCATCCTCAAGCGCGGTGACCTCGGCGGCAAGGCTGCCCAGACGCTGCTGTTGCACGACATCCCCGGGCTCAAGGCCGAGCGCCTGCTGCTGGTCGGCACCGGCAAGGCCGAAGACCTGGATACGCGCCAGTGGCGCAAGATCGTCGGCGCGATTGCCGGTGCGCTGAAAGGCCTCGGCGGCAGCGACGCCGCGCTCGCGCTGCATGACGTGCAGGTAAAGAATCGCGATGCCTACGCCGCCACGCGCCTGCTGGTCGAGATCCTCGCTGACGGCGAGTACCAGTTCGATCGTTTCAAGAGCAAGAAGGCCGATCCGCGCGCACTGAAGAAGGTCATCCTGCTCTGCGAAAAATCGCAACAAGACAGCTTCGAGCGTGCCGCCCGCCAAGCCAGCGCCATCGCCGCCGGCATGGCGCTGGCCCGCGACCTGGGCAACCTGCCACCGAACCACTGCCACCCGAACTTCATGGCCGAGCAGGCTCGTCAACTGGCCAAGAACCACAAGTCGCTGAAGGTCGAGGTGCTCGACGAGAAGAAGCTGCGCGAACTCGGCGCCGGTGCCTTCCTCGCTGTGGCCCAGGGCAGCGAGCAGCCGGGCTGCCTGGTGGTATTGCAATACAACGGTGCGAAGAAAAGTGAGCAGCCCTATGCGCTGGTCGGCAAGGGCATCACCTTCGACACTGGCGGCATCAGCCTCAAGCCCGGGCTGGGCATGGACGAGATGAAGTACGACATGTGCGGTGCTGCCAGCGTGCTTGGTACCTTCCGTGCCGTCGTGGAAATGCAGCTGCCGATCAACCTCGTCGGCCTGCTGGCTTGCGCCGAGAACATGCCCAGTGGCGGCGCTACGCGGCCGGGCGACATCGTCACCACCATGAGCGGCCAGACGGTCGAGATTCTCAACACCGATGCCGAAGGGCGCCTGGTGCTCTGCGATACCCTGACCTACGCCGAGCGTTTCAAGCCACGCGCGGTGATCGACGTGGCCACGCTCACCGGCGCCTGCATCGTTGCGCTGGGTAGCAACACCTCCGGCCTGCTGGGCAACGACCAGAACCTGATCGACCAGCTGCGCGAGGCAGGTGAAGCCGCAGCGGATCGCGCCTGGCAATTGCCGCTGTTCGATGAATACCAGGAGCAGCTCGACAGCCCGTTCGCCGACATCGCCAATATCGGCGGCCCGAAGGCAGGCACCATCACCGCGGCCTGCTTCCTTTCGCGCTTCGCCAAGGCCTACCCCTGGGCGCACCTGGACATCGCCGGCACCGCATGGGTCAGCGGCGGCAAGGAGAAAGGCGCGACCGGCCGGCCGGTACCGCTGCTCACCCAATACCTGCTGGACCAGGTGGGCTGAATGCTTAACCGGATCGCCGCGCGTTCCGGCGCACGACCATGACGCGCGTCGAGTTCTACGTGCTGCCCGATGCCGAACCGGCCAGCCGCCTGCGCGCGGCTTGCCAGCTCGCCGCCAAGGGCTGGCAGCATGGCATGCCGGTCTTCGTGCGCTGCGAGAATGACGCGCAGCGCGACGCGCTCGACGATCTGTTGTGGCACTTTCGCGCCGAACGCTTCATCCCGCACGATCGCTTCATCGACGATCCGCAATCGCCGGTCGTGCTCGGAGGCGATGAAGTACCGGCACAGCCTCAGGGCCTGCTGGTGAACCTGGCACCCACCCTGTCGACCCATCTGGACCAGTTCAGCCGGGTGATCGAAATCGTCAACCAGGAACCGGAACGCCTGGCGCTCAGCCGTGACAACTTCCGCCAGTATCGGCGGCACGGCTATGACCCCAAAAGGGTCGAACTCTGAACCCGCTCGGACGCGCCACCCGGACCGCACTGCGATGACACCTAAAACGCCCAGCAAGCCTGCCGAACTGCTCCACGACCTCGAGTCGATTCGCGCCCTGCTCGACAGCGACGACGTTGCCCCGAGCGAGTTCGATGCCGACGCCATCCCGACCCTGCGCGACGTCGTCGAGCCTGCCCAGCCAGCGCAGCCGGCCGCCGCGCCAGCCCCGGAGCCCCGGGAACCGGCCGTACGTACCGCGTTTCGCTCGCTCGCCGAACGCCATCTCGACCATGAGCTGCGCACCGCTGCAAATCTGATCCTGCAGGAAGTCATTGACGACTTCGTGCCACAGATCGAAGCCGAGCTCAAACGCCGCCTGCAAAGCCGAGTCGATCAGCTGATCCGCGCGCCGCGCCCCTGAGCCAGCGCAACGTTCGACTCCCGCGCCGCATTCGCGGCGCCCGCTCGGCAAAAAGCGCCTCCAAGAACTGCGCCGAGGCGTTTTGCCTTTATACTTGCGCGTTTTTCCGATCAGCCGTTCTTAAGGGTCCCGCCGCATGGACAAGACCTACCAGCCGCACGCCATCGAGACCTCCTGGTACCAGACCTGGGAATCGAACAACTACTTTGCGCCCCAGGGCTCGGGCGAGCCGTACACCATCATGATTCCGCCGCCGAACGTCACCGGCAGCCTGCACATGGGCCACGGCTTCAACAACGCGATCATGGACGCGCTGATTCGCTGGCGTCGCATGCAAGGGCGCAAGACGCTGTGGCAGCCGGGAACGGACCACGCCGGGATCGCCACGCAGATGGTGGTCGAGCGCCAACTGGCGGCGCAAGGTGTCAGCCGTCATGACCTGGGGCGCGAGAAGTTTCTCGAAAAGGTCTGGCAGTGGAAGGAGGAGTCGGGTGGCAACATCACCCGGCAGATCCGCCGTCTGGGCTCCTCGGTGGACTGGTCCCGCGAGCGCTTCACCATGGACGCCGGTCTTTCCGAAGCGGTCAAGGAAGCGTTCGTCCGCCTGCACGAGGACGGGCTGATCTATCGCGGCAAGCGCCTGGTCAACTGGGATACCAAGCTGCACACCGCGATCTCCGATCTGGAAGTGGAGAACCACGACGAGAAGGGCCATCTCTGGCACCTGCGCTATCCGCTGGCTGACGGTGCGCGCACCGCCGATGGCAAGGACTACCTGGTGGTCGCCACCACCCGCCCGGAAACCGTGCTCGGCGATGCCGCCGTCGCCGTTCATCCCGAGGACGAGCGCTACAGGGATCTGATTGGCCGCCACGTCATGCTGCCGCTGGTCAACCGCCTGATCCCCATCGTCGCCGACGACTACGTCGACCTCGAGTTCGGCACCGGCTGCGTGAAGATCACTCCGGCCCACGACTTCAACGACTACGAGGTGGGCAAGCGCCACCACCTGCCGCTGATCAACATCTTCGACCAGAACGCCTGCGTACTGGCCCGCGCGCAGGTGTTCAACATCGACGGCAGCGTCAACGACCGCATCGACCGACCTGCCGGATGGCTATGCGCACATGGACCGCTTCGATGCGCGCAAGGCCATCGTTGCCGAGTTCGAGGCCATGGGCCTGCTGGAAAAGATCGACGACCACGCACTGAAGGTACCGCGCGGCGATCGCTCGGGCACCATCATCGAGCCCTGGCTGACCGATCAGTGGTACGTATCGACCAAACCGCTCGCCGAAAAGGCCATCCGCGCGGTTGAGAGCGGGCAGATCCAGTTCGTGCCCAAGCAGTACGAAAACATGTACTTCAGCTGGATGCGCGACATCCAGGACTGGTGCATCAGCCGCCAGCTCTGGTGGGGCCATCGCATCCCCGCCTGGTATGACGAAGCCGGCAACGTCTACGTCGGCCGCGACGAAGTGGAAGTGCGCAACAAGTACAACCTGTGCAACGACGTCGAGCTGCGCCAGGACGAGGACGTGCTGGATACCTGGTTCAGCTCGGGCCTGTGGACCTTCTCGACCCTCGGCTGGCCGCAGCAGACCGACTTCCTGAAGACCTTCCACCCGACCGACGTACTGGTCACCGGTTTCGACATCATTTTCTTCTGGGTCGCCCGGATGATCATGCTGTCAACCCACCTGACCGGGCAGATCCCGTTCAAGACCGTCTACGTCCACGGCCTGGTGCGTGATGCGCAAGGCCAGAAGATGTCCAAGTCCAAGGGCAACGTGCTCGACCCGTTGGACATCGTCGACGGCATCGAGCTGGAAACCCTGCTGCAAAAGCGCACCAGCGGCATGATGCAGCCCAAGCTCGCCGAGAAGATCGCCAAGCAGACGAAGGCCGAATTCCCCGAAGGCATCGCCAGCTACGGTACCGACGCCCTGCGCTTCACGTTCTGCTCACTGGCCTCTACCGGCCGCGACATCAAGTTCGACATGGGCCGTGTCGAGGGGTATCGCAACTTCTGCAACAAGATCTGGAACGCGGCCAACTTCGTCTTCGAAAACACCGAAGGCAAGGACACCGGGGTGGGTGGCGAGGCGGTCGAACTGTCCTCGGTCGACCGCTGGATCATCTCTTCGCTGCAGCGCACGGAAGCCGAGGTCAATCGTCAGCTCGAGGCCTTCCGCTTCGACCTGGCCGCCCAGGCACTCTATGAGTTCATCTGGGACGAGTACTGCGCCTGGTACCTGGAGCTGGTCAAGCCGGTACTGTGGGACGAGAACGCTTCGGCCGAGCGCCAGCGCGGCACCCGTCGCACCCTGGTCCGCGTGCTGGAGACGGCACTGCGACTGGCTCACCCGTTCATGCCGTTCATCACCGAGGAAATCTGGCAGCGCATTGCACCGTTGGCTGGCAAGTCCGGTCCGACCCTGATGCTGCAGCCCTGGCCGGAGTTCAACCCGGAGCGCCTCGACGAAGCCGCCGAAGGCGACATCGAGTGGGTCAAGGCCTTCATGCTGGGCATTCGCCAGATCCGCGGCGAAATGAACATCTCCATGGCCAAGCGTATCGACGTGGTGCTGGGCAACGCCTCGGCCGAAGACCAGCGACGCCTGGCCGACAACGAGCCGCTGCTCAAGAAGCTGGCCAAGCTGGAGAGCATTCGCGTGCTCGGCCAGGGTGAAGATGCCCCGTTGGCTGCCACTGCTCTGGTCGGCGACCTGCAGGTGCTGGTGCCGATGGCCGGCCTGATCGACAAGGATGCCGAGCTGGCGCGCCTGGACAAGGAAATCGCGCGCCTGGACGGCGAGGTCCAGCGTGTCGGCGGCAAGCTGGCCAACGCCGGCTTCGTCGACAAGGCGCCGCCGCAGGTCATCGACAAGGAGCGCGCCAAGCTGGCCGAGGCCGAGCAGGCGCGTGCCAAGCTGGTCGAGCAGCGCGCGCGTATCGCCAGCCTGTGACCTCGCACGGGCGAGCCCTCCGCCGGGGCTCGCCTGGCAAACACGGCGGTCTTGATCGATGACAAGTAACAGCCGCTCCGGCTGTTACACTATGCCGCCGCACCCGAAACACCCTATTGCATCTGGTAGACGCACGGCATGCACAGCCGCTCGGCAACCTGAAATGAGCTCCGACTCAACGACAACGCCTCTTAGACGTCGCTGACTCCATAACCGTTTTCGCCGGCCCCGGCCCGCAACCATCGGTTCCGACTTGTTTCGCCAGCCAGCCATCGGCCGCAGGTCTGCCAGCATCGAGTGAAACGCTCGAGCCGGTTCTTGGAAATGGAGACCCACCGATGTATGTGCTCATGGCAGTAGTGTTCGTCATCGGCTATCTGTGCATAGCCTTCGAACACCCCCTGAAGATCGACAAGGCCGCGGCCGCCATCCTCACCGCCGTGCTTACCTGGACCGTACTGGTACTGGGAGCGGACCAGATCCTGCCGCTGCTCGAGCACGGCAGCCATGACCCGGCCGATTCGTCGGTGGTAGTCGTCGAAGCCCTGCGCCACCACCTGGGCGAGGTCTCCGAGATCCTGTTCTTCCTGCTCGGTGCCATGACCATCGTCGAGCTCATCGATTCGCACGAAGGCTTCAAGGTCATCACCGACCGCATTCAGACCCGCAAGCGCGTCAATCTGCTGTGGATCATCGGCCTGATCACCTTTTTCCTGTCCGCCGTGCTCGACAACCTGACGACCACGATCGTCATGGTCTCGCTACTGCGCAAGCTGATCCGCGGCCGTCCCGAGCGCTGGCTGTATGTCGGCGTCGTGGTGATTGCCGCCAACGCCGGCGGCGCCTGGTCGCCGATCGGTGACGTCACCACCACCATGCTCTGGATCGGCACGCAGATCTCGGCGACCGGGGTGATTACCGGGCTGTTCCTGCCGAGCCTGATCTGCCTGCTGGTGCCCCTGCTGATCCTCACTTTCAGCCTGCGCGGCGAGGCCCCGCGCCCGCGCCCGCGCGCGCACCTGGCCGAGAAGCAGCCACCGTCGACCACCGCCTTCGAGCGCAACCTGGTTCTGGCGCTGGGCCTGGGCTCACTGCTCTTCGTGCCGGTATTCAAGACCGTCACTCATCTGCCGCCGTACATGGGCATCCTGTTCGGCCTGGGCGTGCTCTGGGTAGCGACCGAAATCGTGCACCGCAAGAAGAACGCCGAAGACAAGCATCCGCTGTCGGTGGTCGGGGTCTTGCGCAAGGTCGATACCCCGAGCGTACTGTTCTTCCTCGGCATCCTGCTCGCCGTCTCCAGCCTGGCGACCGCCGGCCATCTGACCCAGGTCGCTACCCTGCTGCGCGAATCGCTGGGCAACGTCTATGCCATCAACTACGCGATCGGTCTGCTCTCGGCAGTGGTGGACAACGTGCCGCTGGTGGCCGGTGCGATGAAGATGTATCCGCTGGTCAGCCCGCAAATACTCGCAGCCGCTGCGCCGCATGAAACCGGTTGGCTGGGTCAGTTCGTCGTCGACGGCACCTTCTGGGAGCTGTTGGCCTACTGTGCCGGTACCGGCGGTAGCAGCCTGATCATCGGCTCGGCCGCCGGTGTGGCCGCCATGGGCATGGAGAAGATCAGCTTTATCTGGTATCTCAAGCGTGTCAGCCTGCTGGCCTTCCTCGGCTATACCGCCGGCGCGGCGACCTACATCGGCATGCTGTTGCTGAGTTGAGCGTCAACCGGCCAGGGACACGATCATGACCGTCAGCAAGACTCGTACGAGCTTCTACCGCCGTCTCTACGTCGCCTGGCTGATCGACAGCGGCACGGCGACCAGCGTACCGGCGCTGACCGAGGCGACCGGCATGCCGCGGCGTACCGCGCAGGACACGCTCGCCGCCCTGGCGGAACTGGATATCGACTGCCGGTTCCACCAGGACGCCGGCGAGCGACACAACGCCGGACACTACGAGATCCGCGACTGGGGGCCGATCGATCGGAGCTGGGTCGAAGCCAATCTGGCACAGATCAAGGCCCTGCTCGGCTACCCCTGAGCCATGAACGGCGATCTGCTACTGGTCCTCGTCCTGCTCGCCACCTGCGTCATCCTGTTCGTTCTGAATCGACCGCGCATGGATGTGGTGGCGCTGCTGGCCATGATCGCCCTGCCGCTGTCCGGCGTGCTTTCGGTCAACGAGGCACTGGCCGGTTTCAGTGACCCGAGCGTGGTGCTGATCGCCGCGCTATTCGTGATTGGCGATGGCCTGGTGCGCACCGGCATCGCCTATCGCCTGGGCGCCTGGCTGGTGCGCAGCGCCGGCAGCAGCGAGGCCCGTCTGCTGGTCCTGCTGATGCTCGCCGTCGCCGGGCTCGGCTCGGTGATGAGCTCCACGGGCGTGGTCGCGATCTTCATCCCCGTGGTGCTGGGGATCGCCGCACGCACGCAGTCGGCAGCCAATCGTCTGATGATGCCGCTGGCCTTTGCCGGCCTGATCAGCGGCATGCTCACGCTGGTGGCCACGCCGCCCAACCTGGTGGTCAACAGCGAACTGCGTCGTGCTGGCCTGGAGGGCTTCGGCTTCTTTTCCTTCACTCCTCTGGGGCTGGCGGTGCTGGCGCTCGGCATCGTGTACATGTTGCTGGCCCGGCGCTGGCTGGACCGGCCGGGCCAGCAACGTGCGGCCACGCCGCGCCTGTCGCTCGCCGATCTCTGCGACGCTATCACCTGGCCGAGCGCGAACGCCGTCTGCGGGTGCGGCCAGGCTCGGTGCTGGCCAATCGCATCCTCGACGGCCTCGAATTGCGCAAGCAGTACGGCATCAACGTCATCGCAATCGAGCGCCAGCATCGCTTTCGCCGACTGCTGTTGATGGCCACCGGCAACACCGAACTGCTCGTCGGCGACGTGCTGCTGGCCGATATCGCCAGCCCCGCCATCGGTTTGCTCGGCGCCTTTGACGAACTGGGGTTGGAGCCGCTGCATCTGTCGAACTCCTACTACCGCGACCATGCCCAGGAACTTGGCCTCGCCGAAGTGGTTCTGCCTCCTGACTCGCGTCTGCCGGGCAAGACCATTCAGGAGCTCGGCTTTCGCAGCCGTCACAAGCTCAACGTCGTGGGGCTGCGTCGCCAGCAGCGGGCGCTGGACGGTCTGCTGGTGGACGAGAAGCTCAAGGCGGCCGACACCCTGCTGGTGGCCGGCAGCTGGAAGCACATCCATCGCCTGCAGGGGCTGAGCCGCGACTTTCTCGTGCTCAGCCTGCCGGCAGAGGTCGACGATGTCGCGCCGGCGGCGCGGCAGGCGCCGTTCGCCCTGCTTGCGGTCGCGGTGATGGTGGGCCTGATGGTCAGCGGCACGCTGCCCAACGTGCTCTGCGCGCTCATCGGTTGCCTGCTGATGGGCCTGTTCCGCTGCATCGACATGGACAGCGCCTACAAGGCCATCCACTGGCAGAGCCTGGTGTTGATCGTTGGCATGCTGCCCTTTGCGCTGGCGCTGCAGAAGACCGGCGGCATCGCCCTGGCGGTCGACGGTCTGATTGGCCTGTTCGGCGATACAGGCCCGCTGGCACTGCTCGCCTGCCTGTTCCTCATCACCGCGCTGACCGGCCTGTTCATATCCAACACGGCGACGGCGGTGCTGATGGCGCCCGTGGCCATCTCTACTGCCGAGCACCTGGGGGCCTCGCCTTACCCCTTCGCGATGACCGTGGCGTTGGCGGCCTCGGCAGCTTCATGACGCCCATTTCATCACCAGTGAATACCCTGGTACTGAGCCCGGGCGGCTATCGCTTTGCCGACTTCGTCCGGGTCGGCGTGCCGTTCACCCTCCTCGTGCTGTTGCTGGCAGTGGGCTGATACCGCTGTTGTTCCCGTTCTAAGGCCGCGCACCGCGAAAGTGGCATGGCCGCTGGGCCCGGGCACGCGGTAAGCTCGGCCGAAAAACGGATAAGAACGAACGATGTCTCAACGCCCTGCTCTTTTCCCGGTGCTGCTTGCCGGGGCCATCCTGCTGCTCGTCGTGCACGGCCTCGGCCGTTTCGTCTATACCCCGCTGCTGCCCTGGCTCGTCGAGGACGGCCTGCTGACGATCCAGCAGGGCGCCAGCATCGCCAGCTGGAACTATCTGGGCTATCTGATCGGTGCGTTGCTCGCGCTGCGCTGGCACAGCGTCGCGCAGATCCGCCGCTCGCTGCCCTGGGCTCTGCTGCTGCACGTGTTGAGCAGCTTGTTGCAGACCCAGGCCGACTCGGCCGACGCCCTGGCCGCCCTGCGGCTGGCCAACGGGATCGCCAACGGCCTGGTGTTCGTACAGGGCCCTTCACTCATTCTCGAATGGCTGGCGCGCCAGCAGCGCGCCTCGTCCAGCGGCCTGGTGTATCTCGGGGTCTGCGTCGGCCTGATCCTCTCCAGCCTGCTGGTCAGCCTGAGCGATGGCCTGCTGTCCGGCGCCGATCGCTGGTGGCCGGCCGCGTTGCTGTCGGTGCCGCTGGCCTGGTGGGGCTGGCGACAGCTGGCGCGGCTGGACATGCCCGACCAGGCGCCCCAACCGGCCAGCCATGCGAGCCCCAGCGGTCGTCTGCTCGATCGTTCGAGCACGCCGCTGTTTCTCTCCTATGCCGGCGCGGCATGGGCTACATCCTGCCGATGACCTTTCTGCCGATGGTTGCGCGCCTGCAGGTCGAACCGGGCGACTTTCTGATCGACAGCAGCTGGCTGGTGGTCGCCGTCGCCACCCTACCCTCACCCTGGCTATGGAATCGACTGGGCGTACGGCTGGGCGACGACATCGCGCTCCGGCTGAGTTATCTGGCCCAGCTGATCGGCGTGCTCGCCGCCCTGTTGCTGCCCGGCGCTCTCGGCATCCTGCTCTGCGCGGTGCTGGTCGGCGGGACCTTCCTCGGCACGGTGCTGCTGACCCAGCGCCTGGCCCGCACACTGCATCCTCATCAGGGGCCGCGCCTGTCGGCGGCCCTGATTGCACTCTATAGCCTGACCCAACTGGCGGCCCCCTGGCTGACCAGCCTTTGGGTAGGTCAGGGCGGTAGCCTGCACAGCGCCTTCTGGCTCGGCGCCGGTGCGCTGCTCTGGGGGCTGCTGTGGATGCTCATGATGCCGCGCGTTCGCTAGCCCCGACAGGCCGCAGGCGGGCGTCGACAGCCGTCGGACATATGGGACAATAGCCGCCCGCTCCGTACCGCCGACGCCCATGCCTGCCAGCAAATCACCCCGCCCGACCAGCAAGGCCGCCCTGCATCCGCGTAACCGCCACAGCGGCCGCTATGACTTTGCCCGCCTGATCGCCGCCTGCCCGCCACTGGGCGACTACGTCATTCTCAACCCCTACGGCAAACCGAGCATCGATTTTGCCGATCCGGAAGCGGTCAAGGTGTTCAATCGAGCTCTGCTGCGGCTGTTCTATGGCATCGAACACTGGGATATACCGCCCGGCTATCTCTGCCCGCCGGTACCGGGACGGGCGGACTATCTCCACGGCCTGGCCGATCTGCTGGCCGAAGACAACGGCGGCGACATACCGCGTGGCAAATCCATTCGCCTGCTGGATGTCGGCACCGGCGCCAACTGCATCTTTCCGCTGATCGGTCATCGTGAATATGGCTGGCGCTTCACCGGCTCGGACATCGATGCCACGGCGCTGGCATCGGCGGACAACATCATCCGCGCCAATCGGCTCACCGGGGCAGTCGCGCTGCGCCGCCAGGCCGAGCCCAAGCAGATTTTCACCGGGCTGCTCGCCGCCGGCGATCGGTTCGAGGCGACGCTCTGCAACCCGCCGTTCCACGCCTCGGCGGCCGAAGCCAGCAGCGGTAGCCGGCGCAAATGGCGCAATCTCGGCAAACTCGATCCCAAGCGCAAACTGCCGGTGCTGAACTTCGGAGGTCAGGCGGCAGAGCTCTGGTGCGAAGGCGGCGAAGCGGCATTCGTCGCCCGGCTCGCCGACGAGAGCCGGGCCTTTGCCGATCAGGTGATGTGGTTCAGTACGCTCGTCTCGAAGGGCGGCAATGTCGAGCCGCTGGCGACCCGCCTGGACAAGCTGGGCGCCCGAGACATTCGCGTGGTCGACATGGCCCAGGGCCAGAAGCGCAGCCGTTTCGTGGCCTGGAGCTATCTCGATGCCGGCCGCCGGGCAGCGTGGCTCGCCAGCCGCACGCGCGCGCCTAAGGCTGACGTCGGGCGAAGCTGACGATCAGACGGCGATTTCCCAGCGCTGCGGGTTTTTCAGCGCCAGGGTCTGGATGTAACGCGGCTCGCCGTTGATCTCTTCGAGTTCGGTCATGCCGGCCAGCTCGCCTACCACGCGGTAGCGCTTGCCGGCCTGCTTGTCCTGCAGCGGGTAGAGCTTGGCGATGTGTTGGGCGAGTTCGGTGAGGGTGGACATTTCTGGCTCCAAAAAACTGCTCGGCAGCTTTTTACATGGCTTCGGTTACGATTCGACGACAGCTCCGCTGCCCGTCTCGCTTGTTGGAGCCCATGAACCTCGATTGATTCCCGTCCTGACGCGTTTTTCGCCCAATGGCGACGAACTGCTCAGCAAGTACCGAGCCCCAACTGCAGTAGCGCCAAGCCGCCACGCTGCCAACCCCACCAGGCCAGCAGCGCCAGCAAGGCCAGGGCCGCGGCCAGCAGCGGCCAGAACAGCCTCACGACGCCAGCTCCGGCTCGCGCAGGCGGGCCACCGGCTGCTCACGTATCGGCCAGTTGAGCAGCGTCGCCATCAGGCTCAGCGCAATCGCGATCTGCCAGACCAGGTCGTAGCTGCCGGTGCGGTCATACAGCCAGCCACCAAGCCAACCGCCGAAGAACGAACCCAACTGATGGAACAGAAATGCGATGCCGCCGAGCATGGACAGGTTGCGCACCCCGAACAGCGTCGCCACCGTGCCGTTGGTCAGCGGTACGGTCGACAGCCATAGCAGCCCCATGGCGATCCCGAAGGCATAGGCCGACCACTCCGTCAGCGGCGCCAGCAGGAACAGGCTGATCACCACCGCGCGAATCAGGTACAGGCCGGCAAGCAGCCGAGGCTTGGAATAGCAGCTGCCCAGCCAGCCGGCGGTGTAGGTGCCAACCACGTTGAACAGCCCGACAAGCGCCAGCACGGTGGTGCCGACCTGCGCCGGCAGGTGGTTGTCGACCAGATATGCAGGCAGGTGCACGCCGATGAACACCACCTGAAAACCGCAGACGAAAAAGCCCAGCGCCAGCAGGCGAAAGCCCGAGTGCCCAGCCGCTTCGCGCAAAGCCTCGCCAAGCGACTGCTGCGCACCGGGCGCTGGCGGGGCCTCACGCTGGCCGCGCATCATCGCTGCCAGAGGCACGATCAATGCCACCAGCATGCCGAGCGCGAGCAAGGCGGTAGACCAGCCCAGCCACTGGATCAGGCCGAGACTCCCCGGCAGCATGACGAACTGCCCGAAGGAGCCGGCTGCACTGGCGATACCCATGGCCATGCTGCGCTGCTCGGCCGGTACGGCGCGGCCGACCGCACCGAGAATCACCGAGAACGATGTACCGGAAAGCCCCAGGCCGATCAGCACGCCTGCGCTGAGGCTCAGCGAGGCCGGAGTATCGGCCGCCGCCATCAGCGCCAGGCCCGCCGCGTAGAGCAGCCCCCCGATCAGCACGGTTCGTGCTACACCGAAGCGATCGGCTGCCGCGCCGGTGAACGGCTGCACCAGTCCCCAGACCAGGTTCTGCAGGGCGATGGCGAAGGCGAATGTTTCCCGCCCCCAGCCAAACTCGGCGCTCATCGGCGCCAGAAACAGGCCAAAGCCATGCCTCACGCCAAGCGAGATCGCCAGAATCAGGGAAGCCCCGAGCAGCAACCAGCCGCACGTACGCCAGTTCATTGCCATGATCGTTTTCCTGAGAAAAAGACGACCAGTCTACTCGGACATCCCGGCCAGGGAACACTCATCCGCCGCCGGTCAGCTCGGTTAAACTGCCCGCATCTGATTTGCCCAACATGAGATCACCATGCCGATCCGCCATTGCATCGTCCACCTGATCGACAAGAAACCCGACGGCTCAGCCTCGACCCTGCATGCCCGCGATAGCGAGCTCGGCGAGTCGCAGGCGATGGAGAACCTGCTTGCCGACCTCAACGAGAGCTACAACGCCAAGCAGGGCAAGGCCTGGGGCCTGTTCCACGAGGAGTCCGGCGCTATCCGTTCAGCGGCTGGCTGGCCCAGTACCTGGACGGCGCCCAGGACTTCACTGCCTTCAGCCGGCAGGCGGTCGAGCATCTGCAGAAACTGATGGACGAGTCGAACCTGTCCACTGGCGGCCACGTGCTGTTCGCCCATTATCAGCAGGGCATGACCGACTACCTGGCCATCGCGCTGCTGCACCACAGCGAGGGCGTGACCGTCACCGACGCGCTGGACGTGGCACCAGCCAAGCACCTGGACCTCGGGCAACTGCATCTCGCCGCGCGGATCAATATCTCCGAATGGCGAAACAACCAGCAGTCAAAGCAGTACATCTCCTTCATCAAGGGCAAGAACGGCAAGAAGGTCTCGGAATACTTCCGCGACTTCATCGGTTGCCAGGAAGGCGTCGACGCCCCGAGCGAGACCCGCACCCTGCTCAAGGCGTTCAGCGACTACGTCGAAAGCGAAGACCTGCCGGAGGAACAGGCGCGCGAAAAGACCAGCGCGCTGGTGGACTATGCCAGCGCCCAGGCCCGGCTCGGTGAGCCGATGACGCTCGAGGAACTGTCCGGCGTGATCGACGAGGAGCGCCCGCGGGCCTTCTACGAGCACATCCGCAACAAGGATTACGGCCTGTCGCCGGAGATCCCGCCGGACAAGCGCACCCTCAACCAGTTCCGTCGTTTCACCGGGCGCGCCGAGGGGCTGTCGATCAGCTTCGAGTCGCACCTGCTGGGCTCCAAGATCGAGTACGACGAGGCCCGCGACATGCTGATCATTCGCCAGCTGCCCACTCAGCTGAAGGATCAGCTCAAGCGGCGCAAGGAATAGGCCGCCCGTGGCGCGCCTGCCCGATGACGTGCTCGACGCCTGCCGGCTGGACCCGGCGGCACCGTTCGCCGGCGATCCGGCACGCCGCTTCGGCCTCGACCGTGAGCAGGCACTCGAACGGCTCGCCCGGCTAAAACCATGGCTGCGCGAACAGCAGACCATGCTCTGGGCCAATCGTCGGGACGCCCTGCTGCTGGTCCTGCAGGGGCCCGATTGTGCCGGCAAGAACGGTGTGATCCGGCGGGTGCTGGCCGGACTCGACCCGAGCGCCCTGAAGGTCACGGGCTTTCAGCCACCGACGTCGGACGAGCAGGCCCATGGCTTTCTCTGGCGCTATCGCCACGCACTGCCGACGCCCGGGCAACTCGGCGTCTTCAACCGCAGCTACTACGAGAGCCTGGTCAGCGACCGCCGTGACGGCCTGTGCCGCGCCGAGGACATACCGCTGCGCCTTGAGCAAGTGCGGCACTTCGAACGGCAGCTGGCAACCGCGGCCATCCGCCCGCTCAAGTGCTATCTGCAGATTTCCCATGCCGAGCAGAAGCGCCGCTTGCACCGTCGGCTGGATGCACCCGACAAGCGCTGGAAGCTCAGCCCCGGCGACCTGCTCGGCCATCGCAGCTTTGCCGCGCGCCAGGCCGAATGGGCGCAGGTGCTGATCGAAAGCGACAGCCACGCCGCGCCCTGGTACGTGATACCCGCCGACCACCGCTGGCTACGCGACCTGCTGGTCGCCAGCCTCCTGGCCAAGGCCTTCGAGCAGCTGGCGCTCGACTGGCCCAGGCGCCCGGCACCGTTCGGCCACCACGACCTGGACGCCATTCCATGAGGCGCCCGCTGGCTGTCCTGTTGCTGGCGACGGGCTGGCTGTTCTGCAGCGCAGGCCAGGCAAGCGAAGCCGACGAGGTGCGCTTCACCGTGGCCAACGCCGAATTTACCCTGATGCACGAAATGGGACATCTGCTGATCAGCGAGCTGCAGATTCCGGTCCTCGGCCGCGAGGAGGACGCCGCCGACCAGCTCGGGTTCATGGGGCTGTTTCTGTTGCAACGCGAGCAGCACGAGGCCGATTTCTACAACAAGCTGATGGATGTCGCCGACTACTGGCGCCTGGAGTGGCAGAACGCCAAGGGCAGCGCGGACGAAGTTCCGCTGTGGGACAGCCACGCCCTGGACGCGCAGCGCTTCTACAACATCGCCTGCCTCGCCTATGGCAGCGACCCGGATCGGCTCGAATGGGTGCTGGAGGTCAGCGGCCTGCCGATCGAGCGGGCCCTGTATTGCCCGGACGAATACCAGCAGGTCGCGCAGGCGGTCGCGTGGTTTCGCGACTACTATCGGCGGCCGGTCGATGAGCCGGTACGCCATCACATCACGGTGATCTACGACCCGCCACCCGGACATCTGGCCGGCGGCGCCGAGCTGTTGGCCAAGGTGCGGGCGCAGGCGAGCTCGAAGCGGTCGCGCGCCGGGCCAGCGAGACCTTCGAACTGCCACGCGACCTGGTCTTGCGTCTGACCAGCTGCGGCGCGCCGGACGCCTGGCTCAACCGCATCGGCGGCGAGCTGACGCTGTGCTACGAGCGCCTCGCCTATTTCCGTCAGCTCGCGGCACAACGCAGCCGGCAGCAGGCGGCCTCGCCGGGTGTCAGCGCGCCTCCAGCCGATAGCCGACGCGGGGGAAATGCACCTGCACCTGCCCGGCCCGCGGGTCCTCCCGCCGCACGATGATCTCTTCGTCCCCGGCGAACACCAGCTCGCCTTCGACCGGGTCGACCCCATAATCGACCGGCGCCACGGCCACCTGCTGGCCCAGGGTGAACCCATTGGGCTCGCTGAACGCCTGCTCGGGCAGTGCAGCCGGCTCGGCCGCTGCCGCCACGTCGACGGCCTCGGCCGAAGACATCTCGCTGAACGAGCCGTGACCGACCGCCAGCACCTTGTCCAGCCAGCTGACGACGTCCGCATGCTCGTCGACCAGCACCGAGGTCACCGGCGTAGCGCGCAGGAACCACAGGCAGTGCGCAACGGCGAAATCCGCCAGCGACGGCGCCGAGCCGAACAGGAATTCGCCTTCCTCGCGCGCCAGTTGCTGCTGCAACCGGGCCATGAAGGTCGGCCAGTCGTTCTTTGCCTGCTCCAGCGGGATCCGGCTCACCGAACCACTGCTGAACAGCTGCGCACGATCCTTGCTGAACGCCTCGGCAAAGGCCTTGGGCACCTCGGCAAAGCGCAGCGCCAGGGAGGCCGGCTGGAACATCAGGCTCACCGCGTTGAGGAACAGCACCGAGTCAGCCCACTGCGCCAGCGCCGCGACAACGAACTCCTGGCCTTCGGGGAACAGTGCCGGCGTGGCCTTTTCCGCTTCGAGGCGACGCGCGATCAGGGCGGTGTCGCAATAGATATCCGCGCCGATCTGCAGCACCGGCGTGCGCCGATAACCGCCGGTCAGGGCGGTCAGGTCCGGCTTTGGCATCACCGGCGGAATGGTTACCGAGCGCCACGACAACTGCTTGAAGCCCAGCAGAAGACGCGCCTTCTCGGCGAATGGCGAGGTGGGATAGTGGTGCAGGATGAGTTCGTGCATGGCCGGCTCCGCCGATGGATGAGTCGTCAGAGCTTAGCCGCCAGGCCCGAACGAGCCTAGCCGTTGTGCTGATTGCCCGGGCATTCACCGGACGAAGCCGGCCGGGCCAGTGCTTCCTTGGCCGCCTTGGTCAGCCGCTTGATCGCCAGCTCGCGGCGCAGGGCTTCGCCCTTGCTCGCACAGCGCTCGGTGTAGACGAGGGCAACGGCCGGGCTCGAACGAAAGAAACGTGCCCCCCGGCCTTGCCGATGGGCGGCGAAGCGACGCTCGGCATCATCGCTGATGCCGCAATAAAGCGCTCCGTTAGCCGCGCGGACCAGATAGACGTACCAGGGTTTGAGTTGCTCGCCGCTCATTGTTCGCGCGTGTCGCCTGCCGGATGGACGGGCGCGATTGTCGCCACTCGGCCCGGGTCGGACAAGGCGAAACACTGCCAGGCAAAGCCACCGTCACCTCCGGTTACGAGGTGCGCGTCACGCTTCGCCGCATGCACCTATCCGCAGCCAGGCCCGCCGCGCCCCGCCACAGGCGGGAATTGTCGCCGCTCCGGCAGCGCCGTGCGCCTTGCCGGCCGCCTGCGCTAGCAGACGCGCGCCCGGCTGTCCAGATATGGTGGCCGATCGCCTTTGCGTATACTGCGCCGATGTTTGCTCAAACCGCGTTCCGCAACCGCTGGGCCTCCTGGCTGCTGGCGACCGGAATCCTCCTGATGCTCGGAAGCTGCGCCGAAAAGCCCAGCGATCTGGAGCGCGTTCGGGAGGAAGGCGTGCTGCGCGTGATCACCCGCAACAGTCCCGCCACCTACTTCCAGGACCGCAACGGCGAAGCCGGCTTCGAGTACGAACTGGTCAAGCGCTTCGCCGACGACCTGGGCGTCGAGCTGCAGATCGAAACCGCCGACAACCTCGAAGACATCTTTACCCGCCTCAACCGCCCCGGCGGCCCGTCGCTGGCCGCCGCCGGCCTGACCGCCACCGAAGGCCGCCAGCATCTGGCCCGTTTCACCCACCCGTATCTGGATGTCACCACCCAGGTGGTCTACCGCAACGGCCAGCGCCGCCCGACGCGAGCCGAAGACCTGGTCGGCAAGCGCATCATGGTGCTCAAGGGCAGCAGCCAGGCCGAAAAGCTCGCCGCCATGCAGGCCCGGCTGCCGGAGCTGCGCTACGAAGAGTCCGACGCCGTGGAAGTCGTCGACCTGCTGCGCATGGTCGACGAGGGCCAGCTCGACCTGACCCTGGTCGAGTCCAACGAGCTGTCGATGAATCAGGTCTACTTCACCAACATCCGCACCGGCTTCGATGTCGGCGAGCCGAACAGCCTGGCCTGGGTATTCGGCAAGGGCGAGGACGACAGCCTGCTGCAGGCGGCCAACAGCTTCATCGACAAGGCCAAGCGCAACGGTACGCTGCAGCGTCTGCGTGAACGCTACTACGGTCATGTCGACGTGCTCGGCTACGTCGGTGCCTATGCCTTTGCCAAGCACCTGCAACAACGCCTGCCCCGCTACGAAAAGACCTTTCGCGAAACCGCCCGGGAAGTCGGCATCGACTGGCGCCTGCTCGCGGCGATCGGCTATCAGGAGTCGCACTGGCAGCCCGAGGCCACCTCCAAGACCGGGGTGCGCGGCCTGATGATGCTGACGCTGCGCACGGCCAAGGCAATGGGTGTGACCAACCGCCTGGACCCGATGCAGAGCATTCGCGGCGGCGGCAAGTATCTGCTGAAGGTGCGCGACAACCTGCCCGAGAGCATCCAGGAGCCCGACCGCACCTGGTTTGCCCTGGCGGCCTACAATGTCGGCGCCGGCCATCTGGAAGACGCCCGCAAGCTCGCCGAAGCCGAGGGGCTGAACCCCGACAAATGGCTCGACGTCAAGCAGATGCTGCCGCGCCTGGCGCAGAAGCAGTGGTACAGCAAGACCCGCTACGGCTATGCCCGTGGCGGTGAGCCGGTGCACTTCGTCGCCAACATCCGCCGCTACTACGACATCCTGACCTGGGTAACCCAGCCGCAGATGGAAGGCCAGCAACTGGTGCAGAGCGACCTGCACATTCCCGGCATCTATGCGACCGACCTGAGCGAGCAGCTGCCGCCGCTCTGAGCCATGCTCAGCTACGGCCGATGTCGGCGAAGCTGGCCGCGGTGTGCTCGGCCAGCACCTCCGCGGCCAGCTCCACTTCCAGACCACGGCGCCCGGCGCTGACATAGACCGTCGGGTGCGCGCGCGCCGAAACATCGATGAAGGTACGCAGGCGCTTCTTCTGCCCCAGCGGCTGATGCCGCCAACCAGATAGCCGGTCGCCCGCTGGGCCGCCGCCGGGTCGGCCATCTCCATCTTCTTCGCGCCCGCCGCCTGCGCCAACGCCTTCAGGTCGAGCGTGCCGGCCACCGGCACCACGGCCACCACCAGCTCGTTGCGCTCCGTGCTGGCAAGCAGCGTCTTGAATACTCGCGCGGGATCCAGGCCCAGCTTTTCAGCGGCTTCCAGACCATAGGACGCGGACTTGGGGTCATGCTGATAGCTGTGCACGCGGTGCTCGGCGCGGTTCTTTTTCAACAGGTCGATCGCCGGTGTCATGTTCTGTAATGATCCATCAGGTCAAATGCCGCTACCTTAGGCGTTGGGCCCAGCCGCGTCGAGCCGGCATCGGCGCCGCGTTGCCCGGCCATGGCCATCGGACACAAAGGAGACGGACCATGCAGCACAAGCTCCTCGCACCGGTAGCCGAGGTCTACGACCTGGCCGTGATTGGCGCAGGCATCAATGGCGTCGGGATCGCCGCCGATGCCGCTGGCCGCGGGCTGGCCGTGTTTCTCTGCGAACAGGGCGACCTGGCGCAGCACACGTCGTCGGCAAGCAGCAAGCTGGTGCATGGCGGGCTGCGCTATCTCGAACACTATGAGCTGCGCCTGGTGCGCGAGGCACTGGCCGAACGCGAGGTGCTGCTCGCCAAGGCCCCGCATCTGGTCACGCCGTTGCGTTTCATCCTGCCCTATCGCCCGCACCTGCGCCCCTCCTGGCTGATCCGCACCGGCCTGTTTCTCTACGATCATCTGGGCAAGCGCGAGCGACTGGCCGCTTCACGCAGCCTGCGGTTCGGCGCCGACAGCCCGCTCAAGCCGGAACTCGACCATGGTTTCGAATACTCCGATTGCTGGGTGGACGACGCACGACTGGTGGTCGTCAATGCGATTGCCGCCCGCGAGCACGGCGCCCATGTGCACAGCCGCACCCGCTGCGTCAGCGCACGCAGCAGCAAGGGGCTCTGGCACCTGCACCTGGAGCGTGCCGATGGCAGCCGCTATTCGATTCGCGCCCGCGCCCTGGTCAACGCCACCGGCCCCTGGGTCGCGCAGTTCATCGAAGACGACCTGCGGCTGTCATCGCCGCATGGCATCCGCCTGATTCAGGGCAGCCACCTGATCGTGCCCCGGCTGTACGACGGCGAGCATGCCTACGTCCTGCAGAACCGCGATCGCCGCGTGGTGTTCGTGATTCCCTATCTGGACCGCTTCAGCCTGATCGGCACCACCGACCGCGAATATCACGGCGACCCGGCGCAGGTTCGCGTCACCGAGCAGGAGATCGACTACCTCCTGGCTGTGGTGAACGAGCATTTCAAGCGCCCGCTGCAGCGCACCGACATCTGCCATAGCTATGCCGGGGTACGCCCGCTGTGCGATGACGAGTCGAGCGAGCCGGCGGCGATTACCCGTGACTACACCCTCGAGCTCTCGCGTCAGGCGCACGACGCGCCACTGCTGTCGGTGTTCGGCGGCAAGCTGACCACCTATCGCAAGCTGGCCGAAGCGGCGCTCGCCGAACTCGCGCCCTGGTTCCCGCACATGCAGCCGGCCTGGACCCGCCATGCGCCGCTGCCCGGCGGCGAGGACATGCGCAACGTACGCGAGCTGACCGAAGCGCTGTGCCTGAGCCACGCCTGGCTCGACGAGCGCCTGGCCGAGCGCTGGGCGAGCAGCTACGGCAGTCGCAGCTGGCTGCTGCTCAAAGGAATCGATGGTGTGCAGGACCTGGGCGAGCACTTCGGCGCCGGCCTGCATGCGCACGAAGTCGACTATCTGATGGCCGAAGAATGGGCGCAAACCGCCGAGGACATTCTCTGGCGGCGCAGCAAGCTGGGTTTGTCGATCGACCGAAGTGGCCGCGATCGGCTGCAGCATTACCTGGACAGCCAGACCGCGGCGCATCTGGTCAGCTTCGATCAGAGCCTGCGCGCCTGACGCGCGGCGCGTTTCAGGCCGCTGCGCCGGCCAGCCGCCCGCGCAGCTGACGCGCTGCGGCGACCATGTTGACCAGCGCCGCTTCGGTTTCCGGCCAGCCGCGCGTCTTCAGCCCGCAGTCGGGATTGACCCACAGCCGCTCGGCAGGAATCCGCTCGGCCGCCTTCTCCAGCAGGGCGACCATCTCGCCAACGTCCGGGACGCGCGGCGAATGGATGTCGTAGACGCCCGGGCCGATGTCGTTGGGGTAGTCGAAGGCGCGAAACGCTTCAAGCAGCTCCATCTGCGAGCGCGAGGTCTCGATGGTGATCACGTCGGCATCCATCGCGGCGATCGACTCGATCACGTCGTTGAACTCGCTGTAGCACATGTGCGTGTGAATCTGCGTGCGGTCGCCTACCCCGCTGGAGCAGAGGCGGAAGGCATTCACCGCCCAGTCCAGGTAGCCCTGCCATTGCGCCCGGCGCAGCGGCAGACCTTCGCGGAACGCCGCTTCGTCGATCTGCACGATACGAATGCCCGCCGCTTCCAGGTCGCAGACCTCGTCACGGATCGCCAGCGCCAGTTGTCGGGCCTGCACTTCGCGGCTGACATCCTCGCGCGGGAACGACCACATCAGCATGGTCACCGGGCCGGTCAGCATGCCCTTCATGACCTTGCTGGTCTGCTGCTGGGCGTAGCGGATCCAGTCCACCGTCATCGGCGCCGGGCGGCTCAGGTCGCCGTAGATGATCGCCGGTTTGACGCAGCGCGAGCCGTAGCTCTGCACCCAGCCGAAGCGGGTGAAGGCATAGCCTTCGAGCTGCTCGGCGAAGTACTCGACCATATCGTTGCGTTCGGCCTCGCCGTGCACCAGCACGTCCAGCCCCAGCTGTTCCTGAATGCTGACGGCATGGCGGATCTCGGTTTGCATGGCCTCGGTGTAATCACCGGCCGAGAGCTTGCCCTGCCGGTAGGCCTGGCGTGCCAGGCGAATCGCCGCAGTCTGCGGGAACGAACCGATCGTGGTGGTGGGGAACGGCGGCAGCTTCAACTGCTCGCGCTGCTGCTCGATACGGCTGGCGAATGCCGACGCACGGCGGTAGTCGCTGGGCTGGATCGCCTGCAGGCGCGCCTGCACATCCGGGCGATGGATCCGGCTGGACGCCGCACGGCTGGCCTGCACGCGGCGGCTGCGGTCCAGGGCCGCCTGCACCACGGCAGCGTCGGGCTGCAGCAACGCCTGCTTGAGCACCGCCACCTCCTCGCACTTCTGTACGGCAAAGGCGAGCCAGCTGCGCAGCTCCTCGTCCAGATGCTGCTCACGCGCCAGGTCTACCGGGCTGTGCAGCAGCGAGCACGACGGCGCAACCCACAGGCGCTCGCCCAGCCGGGCATGCGCCTCGCGCAGCAGCGCGAGGGTGCGCTCCAGATCGCAGGCCCAGACGTTGCGCCCGTTGACCACGCCAAGCGAGAGCACCTTGTAGGCCGGCAGCCAGTCGAGAATCAGCGGGAACTGTTCCGGCGCTCGGACCAGGTCGATGTGCAGCCCGTCGACCGGCAGCCCCGCGGCGAGGCCGAGATTGTCTTCCAGACCACCGAAATAGGTCGCCACGAGCTTCTTCAGCGGTGCCCGCTGCAGCAGGTTGTAACCGCGCTCGAAGGCGTTCTTCCAGGCCTGCGGCAGGTCGAGGGCGAGGATCGGCTCGTCGATCTGCACCCACTCCACGCCCTGTCCGGCCAGACGCTCGAACAGCTGGCCATACAGTGGCAGCAGGCGCTCGAGCAGCTCGAGCCGATCGAAAGCCTCGCCACCCCGTACCTTGCCCAGCCACAGATAGGTCAGCGGGCCGATGACCACCGGCTTGACCCGATGCCCGAGCGCAAGCGCCTCGTCCACTTCCTCGAACAGCTGCTCCCAGGACAGCTCGAACTGCTGCTCGGCGGTGAACTCGGGCACCAGGTAGTGATAGTTGGTATCGAACCACTTGGTCATTTCCTGTGCTTGCGCGCCACCCCCGCAGCAGCTCTTGGAAACGCCCCGGGCCATGGCGAACAGCGTATCCAGGCCTGGCTTGCCACTGGCCGGGCGGAAGCGCTCGGGGATCACACCAAACATCAGCGAATGGGCCAGCACGCCGTCGTACCAGGCGAAGTCGCCGACCGGCAGCAGATCGAGGCCCGCTTCGGCCTGCAGCTGCCAGTGTGCGGCGCGCAGCTCGCGACCCACCGCCTGTAGCCCCGCCTCGTCCAGCTCGCCCTTCCAATAGCTTTCCAGAGCCTTTTTCAGTTCCCGATCCTTGCCGATGCGAGGAAAGCCGAGGGAATGCGCAACAACCATGACCAACTCCAATTCCGTCCAGATGAATGCGCAAATTCTCGGCCGCCCGCCAAACTGAAACAAACTCAACTTACTAAACATGAACTTCGATTCCATTCATGACGCTGGCGGCGCTCGACAGCGCCCCGAGGCTGCGACACACTTTCAGCCCCGTTGAGCTCTATTCATGAAGGCGCGCGCCGCGCGGCGGCCCGAGAACCGCGTGCAGCCTCGCTCGCATAGCAAGGACAGGCTTTATGCTCGAGATCCGTCACCTGAGAACGCTTCATGCACTGCGCGAAACCGACAGCCTGGTCGAGGCTGCCGAGCGGCTACACCTGACGCAGTCAGCCCTGAGCCATCAGTTCAAGGAGCTCGAGGAACGGCTCGGCCTGCAACTGTTCGTGCGCAAGACGCGCCCGGTGCGCTTCACCAGTGCCGGTCTGCGCCTGCTGCAGCTGGCCGACTCGCTGTTGCCCCAGTTGCGTGGCGCCGAGCGCGACCTCGCGCGACTGGCCGGCGGAACGGCCGGGCGCCTGCACATGGCGATCGAATGCCACAGCTGTTTCCAGTGGCTGATGCCCACCATCGACCAGTTCCGCGACGCCTGGCCGGAAGTCGAGCTGGACCTGGCCTCGGGCTTTTCCTTCGCGCCGCTGCCGGCGCTGGCACGCGGCGACCTGGATCTGGTGGTCACCTCCGATCCGGTCGACCTGCCGGGCATCACCTACGTGCCGTTGTTCACCTACGAAGCCCTGCTGGCGGTGGCCAACCAGCACCCGCTCGCCAGCCGCGCCTATGTCCAGCCGCAGGACCTGGCCAACGAAACGCTGATCACCTACCCGGTCGAACGTGACCGACTGGACATCTTCACGCGCTTCCTCGAACCGGCCGACGTCGAACCGGCGCAGGTCCGCACCTCCGAGCTGACCGTGATGATGATGCAGCTGGTGGCCTCGGGGCGCGGCGTGTGCTGCGTTCCCAACTGGGCGCTGCACGAGTACAGCGCGCGCGGCTACGTCACCGCCAAGCGGCTGGGCGAGCGCGGCCTGTTCGCCACGCTGTACGCGGCAATCCGCGCCGACATGCTCGACTCGCCGTTCATGCGCGACTTCCTGTTGACCGCCAAGACACGTCGTTCGCCACCCTCGAGGGCGTGAGCGCCGCCACACGCGCGCGCTGAGCTCAGCGTCGCCTGCGCAGCAGCAGCGCCCCGACCACGCCGAACAGCAGGCCGCCTGCCAACAGCAGGCGTTTGTCGGGCCCTTCGGCCGTGCGCCAGCCGCCATCGATGCGCCGATCCCCGCCCGGTGGATCGAACAAATTGCCGGATGAGCGCGCAGCCTGATTCGCCCGCCGCAGCGCCATCCCGGTAAGCAAGCCGTTCAGGCGATCGAAGCCCGGATCAGCGCATGAGCGAGCCGCAGCAGGCTGGCAGTGGCCCCCACCGGCGTGGTGTCACGTGGGTGCAAGGCGCGCCGAACCATGGCTTCGGCGACACGCCGCGGATCGTAGCGCGGCGGCGGCGGCACCAGGCGCGCCCGGTGTAGTTGCCGCCATCACGAAAGCCTGGCGTGTCGACCACGCCCGGATAGATGTCGCAGACATGAATGCCTGGCCACTGCACCAGCTCGCCGCGCAGCGCCTGGGTCAGGCCGCGCAGGCCGAACTTGCTCGCCGAATAGGCCACGGCATAGGGCTGCGCGACCCAACTGCCCACCGAGAGCGTATTGATCAGCACCCCGGCACTCTGCTGCTTGAAGTAGGGCAGTACCGCATGCGCGCCGCGCAGGTAGCCGAGCAGATCGGTCTGCACCACTTGCTCGTGGGCCTCCAGCGGCGTTTCGTCGAAGGCGCCGACGGCACCGATACCGGCGTTGTTGATCCAGACGTCGATGCGCCCATGGCCGAACTCCGCCGCGGCCGTGGCCAGCCGCTCGACCTCGTCGGCGACGCCAACGTCGGTCGGCACCACCAGGCGTCGGCACCTTCGCCACGGCATTCAGCGGCGACTTCCTCCAGGGCCTGGCGGTCCTCGACCTCGTCGGCGACGCCAACGTCGGTCGGCACCACCAGGCGTCGGCACCTTCGCCACGGCATTCAGCGGCGACTTCCTCCAGGGCCTGGCGGTCGCG
>LZQO01000003.1_pt1 | contig 88963 bp, 79 predicted proteins | sample 768571 | NCBI WGS metagenome assembly LZQO01 (sample SAMN05207081, study PRJNA324507) | oil field metagenome | isolation source: sample BH-FW-10 from oil reservoir | place: India: Bombay High | collected 2015-12-01
CGCCTCGGCGACTACGGGACGACCTACAAGATTCTGGTCAACAACTCGGTGAAGGCCTCGTTCACCACCTCAACGACAGACCGCTCCACCATCGGCGCGCGCCTGGCCGTTGTTGTCCACGCCGATCCAGGCGCCTTCGGCATCCACCCAGAGCGCTTCGGCATTACCGAATGCACTGGGGTAGCGACGCGACTCGGCCAGCGCCGTGTCGGCATAGGACCAGCAGCGCTCGACATCGCCGGTCGTGGCGGCACGCCGGCATACGCGGTGGGCGTTAGGCTCGAGGCTGTACAGTGCGCCTTCGTGGTAGGCCAGATCGGTGAAGCCGAGCGGCAGCGGATCAGCGCCCAGGGCTTGCGGCGGTGGCTCGCTGCCGCCTTCGGCAAACAGCACGCAACCGCCCGTGCACTGAAAACTGCTCTGCTGGCGATGCAGCACCAGTACGCCACGGCGCTCACGCTCGGCCGCCAGCCACAGGCGGGCGGCTTGCGGGTCGACGGCGATGCCTTCGAGCATGGCGTTGAAGTTCAGCAGCATGCCGCTGGCGCGCGCCTGGCGTACCAGCGAGTCGGGTAGCGTCAACCATTGCGCCGAACCGGCCGGGCTTACCTGCAGCACGCCGGCATGGGCTTCGCTGACCAGGTAGCGATTGCCGAGCGCATCGCAGGTCAGCCCCTCGAAATCCATCTCGCCGCCGCGCACCGCCGCGCTCGCCAGGACACGCATGCGCATGCCCCAAGGCAGCCCACTGTCTGGCACTGGCGGCAGCTCGAACGGCTCGGCGTCGGCACGCCATGGCGAGGCGCTTGCATCGAGCCGATAGAGCCGGTCGTCCTCACGGTCGGACACCGCCCACAGGGCGTCGCCACACCAGGCCAGCCCCGACAGGTTGCCGGCAGGCATGCCATCGACGACCTGCTCCTCGATCAGCTGCAGCTCTGCCACCTGAGCCAGCGCCAGCCAGGGCGCACAGACCAGGCCCAGCGCCGCCATCCAGCGCCGCATCAGACCAGCACCTCGGCCAGATTGCCCTTGGATTCGAGCCAGGATTTGCGGTCACCGGCGCGTTTCTTGGCCAGCAACATGTCCATGATCTCGCGCGTGCCCTCGAAATCTTCGAGCGTCAGCTGTACCAGGCGCCGGGTATTCGGGTCCATGGTGGTCTCACGCAGCTGCAGCGGGTTCATCTCACCAAGGCCCTTGAAGCGGGTGACCTGTGGCTTACCGCGTTTCTTTTCCGCGGCGAGACGCTCGAGGATGCCGTCGCGCTCGGCTTCGTCGAGCGCGTAGTAGATCTCCTTGGCCAGATCGATGCGGTACAGCGGCGGCATGGCGACGTACACATGCCCCGCCTCGACCAGCGGGCGGAAATGCCGTACGAACAGCGCGCAGAGCAGCGTGGCGATGTGCAGGCCGTCGGAGTCGGCGTCGGCGAGAATGCAGATCTTGCCGTAGCGCAGCTGGCCGAGGTCGTGGGCGCCGGGATCGACACCGATGGCCACGGCGATATCGTGGACTTCCTGACTGGCCAGCACCTCGCCGCCATCGACCTCCCAGGTGTTCAGGATCTTGCCTCGCAACGGCATGATCGCCTGGAACTCCTTGTCCCGCGCCTGTTTGGCCGAACCGCCGGCCGAGTCACCTTCGACCAGGAACAGCTCGGCGCGCATCGGGTCCTGCCCGGCACAGTCGGCCAGCTTGCCGGGCAGCGCCGGCCCCTGGGTGATTTTCTTGCGCTCGACCTTCTTGCCGGCCTTCAACCGTCGACCCGCGTTGCTGATGGCCAGCTCGGCGAGCTGCAGGCCGAGGTCGGGGTTGGCGTTGAGCCAGAGGCTGAACGCGTCCTTGACCACACCAGAGACGAACGCAGCCGCCTCGCGCGAGGACAGGCGCTCCTTGGTCTGCCCGGAGAACTGCGGCTCTTGCATCTTCATCGAGAGGACGAAGGCGATGCGCTCCCAGATGTCCTCGGGCGCCAGCTTGACCCCGCGCGGCAGCAGGCTGCGGAACTCGCAGAACTCACGCATCGCGTCGAGCAGGCCCTGGCGCAGGCCGTTGACGTGCGTGCCGCCCTGCGCGGTGGGGATCAGGTTGACATAGCTTTCCTGCACCGCGTCGCCGCCTTCGGGCAGCCACAACAGTGCCAGTCGACCGCCTCGGTATTGCCCGCCAGGCTGCCGGTGAAGGGCTCGTCGGGCAGGCGCTGGAACTCGCTAACCGCATCGGTGAGGTAGGAGCGCAGTCCGTCCTCGTAATGCCACTCGACCTTCTCGCCGCTGGCGCGGTCCTCGAACGACACCGCCAGGCCCGGACAGAGCACGGCCTTGGCCTTGAGCACGTGCTTGAGGCGACTGATGGAAAACTTCGGCGAGTCGAAATACTTCGGGTCGGGCCAGAAATGCACACTGGTCCCGGTGTTGCGTCGGCCCACACTGCCGACGATTTCCAGCTCGCTGGCCTTGAAGCCGTCGGCGAAGCTCATGCGGTACTCGTTGCCGTCACGCTTGACCGTCACCAGCACCCGCGTCGAGAGCGCATTGACCACCGAGATACCCACGCCGTGCAGGCCGCCGGAAAACTGGTAGTTCTTGTTCGAGAACTTGCCGCCGGCATGCAGCTTGGTGAGGATCAACTCGACCCCGGAGACGCCCTCCTCCGGGTGGATGTCCACCGGCATGCCACGGCCGTCGTCGATGACCTCCAGCGAGTTGTCGGCGTGCAGGATCACCTGCACCGCGCGCGCATGGCCGGCCAGCGCCTCGTCGACGCTGTTGTCGATGACCTCCTGCGCCAGGTGGTTGGGGCGCGCAGTGTCGGTATACATGCCGGGGCGCTTGCGCACCGGATCGAGCCCGGAAAGAACCTCGATGGCTTCTGCGGTATAGGACATGGAGCTCCCTTAGAGAACGGAAAAGTCGATGTCTAGCCAGCGCGCCGGGGCCACGCCGGCGAACGCCAGCAGCGCGTGCAGGCGTTCGGCGAAGCCCTGGAAACCATGGTCGCCACCGGCCTGGATACGCAAGGCACAGCCCTTGTAGAAATCGGCTGCACGACGATAGTCGAGGGTTTCATCGCCGGTTTGCAGCCAGACCTGATAGCGCGCCGGATCCGCTGGCGGCGGTGTTTCCAGCTCGGCCAACGCCGCGACGTGGTCGTGGGTCAGCTCCCAGACTTCGCCGGTGTAGAGGTTGGTCTGCGCGCCCAGGTAGCCATCGAACAGGCGATGCGGCAGCACTGCCGGATTGATCAGCAGGGCCTTGAGGCCATGGCGCTCGGCCAAGTGCGTCGCATAGTAGCCGCCCAGGGAGCTGCCGACCAGCAGCGGGCGCCCGAGCTCGTCGATGCATTGCTCGAGCTGAGCGATCGCCCGACGCGGATGATGATGCAGCTCGGGGACGCGTAGTCGCTCGGCCAGGCCGACCCGCTGCATCGCTGCGCTGAGCTGGCTCGCTTTCTGTGACAGCGGCGAACTGTTGAAACCGTGAATGTAGAGAATGGCGGGTTGAGCGAGGGTCATTGGAATGCAGGCCGAAAAGGACAGGAAAGGCTACAAGGCCCGAGCGACCCACCGCAAGCCGAGCGCCCCGACGGCCCTCACGACTGGGCCCGCTCAATATCCTCGGACGCTGTAGTCGACCTCGAAGGCGATGCCGCTGACGCGCGAAACGCCGGTTTCGATCCGGCCGTCGGCATGCAGCCTCAGCCAGCGGTAGCCGGGTGCGCGGGTGTCGACCTGGAAGTCCTCGCTGCCGGGTGCGAACTGCACGCCGGTCGACGGCGACGCCAGCAGGCGCACGCCGTCACGCCAGCCGTCGAACTCCTGGTGAATGTGCCCCCACAGCAAAGCACGCACGTTGCTGTGCCGGTCGAGCACCTCGAACAGCGCCTCGGCATCGTGCAGCCCGATGCGGTCCATCCAGCGGCTGCCGATCGCAACCGGGTGGTGGTGCAGGCAGATCAGATGATGGCGATCCGGCGCCTGGCGCAGCGTACGCTCGAGAAAGGTCAGCTGCTCCTCGGCCAGGCGGCCGAACACTGCGCCCGGCACCAGGGTATCGAGCAACACGACCCGCCAGGCGCCAACTTCGGCGACCGGCTCCAGCAGGCGTTCCGGATCGGCCACCGCGCGCATGGCGGTCAGTTCGTCGTGGTTGCCCGGGCACCAGCGAATCGGCGCACGAAGACGCGACGACTGCTCGCGAAAGCGCTGATAGGAGGCAACCGAACCATCCTGCGAAAGATCGCCGGTCGCCAGCGCCAGATCGATCACCGGCTGTTCGGCCAGCACCAGATCGACAACCTTGCCCAGGCTGTCATGGGTATCGAGCCCTAGCAGTCGCCCGTCCGCCTCGGCGAACAGATGACTGTCAGTGATCTGCACCAGCAGTACGGAATCTTCAGCGGTGGTAAAGGGGGCGCCCGGCAAGACCCTTCTCCTCGAACGGAATCGCCTGAAATTATGGTGGCCAGCCCCGTGAGGGGTAAACCACGGGTTTGGTGCCTCGGTCACATAACCGGCCGTTCACCCTGTACGCCGGCCCGCTCACCTGACCGCCGCAGCCGTCAGAGCACCGGAGCCAGTTCATGCCCGCAGGCCAGGCAATGGCTCAGCCACTCACCAAGGAAGAGATTGAGCTGGCTCTTCTCGTCGGGCTGGTGCATCTGCGCGTTGGGATAGGCGTAGATGCTGCGCAGGCGCCGGGCATTTTCCGCCCGCACCACCTCGGCCATGCGCGCGTCGTGGTACGCGCGCACCTCCATCTTCGGCACCGGCAGCCAGCTCAGGCAATGTGCCTGACTGACCTGCACGGTACTGGTATAGGGGCAGCTCTCGAGCACCTCGAGCGTCAGCACGCCGAGGGCCAGATCGCCCTGGCTGAGGGCTATGCGGCGGGTCGCTCCGACTTCGCGCATCTCGGGCAGCAGGCGCGTCAGCCGCAGATAATTGGCCTCGCAGGCGGCCTGCAATTCGCGCAGGTCGACGCGGTAGCGCTCACGCACCAGCCTCATCGCCATGCTCCCCTCACATCGTCACGGTTGAGCGCCAGCCATTGCAGGGCGATGATGCTGGCCGCATTGTCGATGCGCCCGTCACGAACGGCCTGCAGTGCCTGCGCGAGCGGCCAGACATGCACACGAATGTCCTCGCCCTCTTCGGCCAACCCGAAGACGCCACCGGCAGTGGTGCTGTCGCAGCGTGCCACGTACAGGTGCACCTGCTCATCGCTGCCGCCGGGCGACGGGAAGTAGCGCGTCACCGGCCAGAGTTCGCCCAGCGTCACGCCCGCCTCTTCCATGGCCTCGCGGCGAGCCACCTCCTCCGGTTGCTCCTCCTTGTCGATCAACCCAGCCACCAGCTCGATGAGCCAGGGGTTGCTGACCTTGCCATAGGCGCCGACACGGAACTGTTCGATCAGTACCACCTGATCGGTCCGAGGATCGTAGGGGAGCACGCAGACGGCATCGTGGCGCACGAAGAGCTCACGGCTCAATTCGGCGCCCATGCCGCCGGCGAACAGGCGATGGCGCAAATGCAACCTTTCCAGCCGGTAGAAGCCGCTGAAGCATTGCTCACGTCGGAGGATCTGGACATCATCCGGACCCGGTTCGAAGGTTTCGGTCATTACTGCTCACTTTTGACTTCGGTTGCACCAGCGCAGCAGCGCCGGCACCTGGGGCGAATGAGAAGCTCCGCTGCCATGCTAGCGCGACAGCGGCAACGGCGCAGCTCGGCCCGACCAGGCGGTCGCCCGATGGCCGCATGACGCCTGACGAACTTCACCCGCCGACGACACTCGAAACGGCACTCGTATCGATAGGCAATCCGATGAAGCGTTCCCTGACTCTCGCCTCCCTGCTGCTGGTACCCCTGCTGCTTACCGGCTGCCAGCATGGCCTGCTGGCTCCAGCGATCGAACCGACCCGCAAGGTCACCGAGGTCAAGCCCGCCGGCTGCAGCAATAAAGACTGCCCACTGGTGAACATCGACCTGCAGCGTTTCGATCTGCCCGAGCTGGACCGTCTGGTTGACCAACGCCTGCGGCAGATGACCCTCAACGCGCCGGACGACCGGCTGCCGGCCACGCTCGAAGCCTACCAGGCGGACTTCCTGGCCCGCGCCGAACCCGGCTGGGCGAGCTACCTGCAGGCCAAGCTGCGCGAGAAGCACGATGGGCTGCTGGTGGTCGAGCTGTCCAGCTATCTCTACACCGGCGGCGCCCACGGCATGCCGGGGCGGGGCTTCATCAATTTCGACCGCGAGACGAATCGCGCCGTCGGCCTGCAGGACATGCTCGTACCGGGCAAGGAAGGGGCCTTCTGGCGGCTCGCCGAGCAGGCCCATCAGCGCTGGCTGGCGGAAAACGACCTGGCCGGCGACACGCAGTTCCAGCAGAACTGGCCGTTCCGCGAAACAAGCCATATCGCCCTGCTGAAAGACGGCGTGCTGCTCAAGTACGACGTCTACAGCCTTGCGCCCTACTCGAGCGGGCACCCTGAGCTATTTATCCCACATGAACAACTCGAGGGCATCCTGAAGGAGGAATATCTCTGACCGAACCTAGGCCAGCGGCATTCGCGCCCGCCGCCGGTAGATCCAGTCGACGATCTCCTCGCGCGGCGAGTAGCCGTCGACGGTAGCACGCATGACCAGCCTGACCTGCTCGAAATCATCAAGATCCAGCCCCCGCAACAGCCTGTCGAGCACATTGCAAAACTCGGCCCATGACAGGCAGGCTTCGTTCGCCGACATGATCATCGGATGCTGGGTCGGGGTGACGTTGTCGCCAATCAGCAACTCCTCGTAAAGCTTCTCACCCGGCCGCAGGCCGGTGAACTGTATGGCAATGTCGCCGGCAGGATTGTTTTCGGAGCGCACGGACAGGCCCGACAGGTGAATCATCTTCTTGGCAAGCTCGACGATCTGCACCGGAGAGCCCATGTCGAGCACGAACACATCGCCGCCCTGCCCCATGGAGCCTGCCTGCAGCACCAGCTGGGCAGCTTCCGGGATGGTCATAAAATAACGGGTGATCTTGGGATGCGTCACAGTGACAGGCCCTCCCCGGCGAATTTGTTCGCGAAACAGCGGTATCACTGAACCGGACGACCCCAGCACATTGCCGAACCTGACCATGGTGAAGCGTGTCCGATTTACATGGTTGACCCCCGGCTGCCCGTATAGCACCGGCGCCGTCTCCCTGCTCAAGGCCTGCAAGGCCATTTCCGCTAGGCGCTTGGTGCTTCCCATGACATTCGTCGGGCGCACCGCCTTGTCGGTCGAAACCAATACGAAGTGCGAAACACCTGCCTGAATCGCCGCCTGCGCACAGTTGAGCGTGCCGATCACGTTGTTCATCACGCCTTCGGCGATGTTGTGCTCGACCATTGGCACATGCTTGTAGGCCGCAGCGTGATAGACGCTATCGACGCCCCAGGTGCGCATCACGTCGAGCAGCCGATCGGCATTGCCGACCGAGCCCAGGATGGGGATCAGCTCCAGCTGAAGCGCCCGCTCACTGACCTGCTGCTCAAGCTCGGCGTGGATGGCGTACAGGTTGTATTCGCTGTGGTCGAGCAGAAGCAGCACCGTTGGCGACAGCCGCAGGATCTGGCGACTGAGCTCGGAGCCGATCGAGCCCCCCGCGCCGGTGACCAGCACGACCTTGCCCTGTATGCAGTGCGCCAGCAGCCTCTCGTCCGGGGCGACGCTGTCACGCCCAAGCAGGTCGGCGATATCGACCTCCTGGAGATCTTCCACCTTCACCCGGCCACTTGCGAGATCCATGAACCCGGGTACCGACCGGACGTGCAATGGGTATCGCTCCAGATCGGCAAGAATCTCCCGACGCCGCGCCCGGCTGGCGGAGGGAATCGCCAGCAATACTTCGCTCGCCCCCGTGTCGCAGATCATCTGATCGATATGCCTGGGCTTGTACACCTTGAGCCCGGCAATGACCCGATTGGCCAGGTCGCCATCGTCGTCGATGAAGGCAACCGGGCGCATCGCACGGCCCATTCGTAACGCCGCCGCCAGCTGATTGCCGGCCGCGCCCGCGCCGTAGATGGCTACACGCGTCAGGCCGTCGTCACGTCCGAACGGGACGGCCAGCATGCCGGCGTACCAGTCACCCAGCACGTACTGTCGCAACAACAGGCGCAGCCCGCCAAGCAGCATCAGGCTGATCCACCAGTAGTTGAACACCAGCGAACGCGGCACCAGCGCTGGCGCATCGCGATACCAATAGATCGCCAGCGCCAGCAGCAGCGAAGAAAACGTCACCGCCTTGGCAATGGCGATCAGCGCATCGTTGCGAGATAGCGCATCACCGCTCGGTACATGCCGATGCGGATGAACAGCGGAATAGCCAGCACCGGGGCCAACGCGAACAACCAGGCATGCCCCCCGAGCGGCTCGATCTCGTCGAACGAGCCCAGCCGCACCACGAACGCCAGCCACAACGAGATCCATACCAGGATGACATCGGCCAGGACCTGCAGCAGTCGCTTGTACCGTCGGGGCAGGCCCAAGAGGTATTCACGCAACATTCATTTTATTCCCGTCCGACAACGCCATCCGCCCTCAATTCGTGCATGTGCAAATCGCCACCTGGCAACGCAAAACTACGCCATCACTCACCCGTTTCAGCTGCACCGGCGTCGAGCCAAATACAGAGAAACAACAACGGCGTATAGGCAATCAGCATGGTTATCGCGCCGTCGAAGCTGCCCAAGGCCACCGCCACCGCCCAAGGCAGAAGCCAAGCCAGATTGATCAATCCAACCGCAACAGTCACCGGCACGTGGTCGCCAGATCGTCGCGCGGCAGCCTGATACGCGTGGCTGCGATGAGCCTGATAGACAGCCTCACCCCGCAAAAGACGACGGAACAAGGTGAAAGTTGCGTCAACGATGAACACGCCGAGCAAAATCAGCCAGCTCCACAGAAGTTGCAGCGAGTCCGCAGCTGCACTCAATGCCAAGATTCCGAAAGTGATGCCCAGAAAGCCGCTCCCGGCATCCCCCATGAAAATACGTGCCCGTGGAAAATTCCAGCAGGCAAAACCCACCACGGCGGCAATCAGCAGCCATTCGACGTAGCCCACCTTGCCTACCGCCCCGGCCACGGCATAACAGAGCAACGCACCTGCGCACACGCAAATCGCCTCGATGCTGGCGATCCCATCGATGCCATCCATGAAGTTGTAGAGATTGAGCAGCCATACGATGAATACCAGCGCCAGCAGATGACCCAACCAGCCAAGTTCCAGCGTAGAACCAAAAAGCTGCACGGGTGGCAGCCCCCCCAGCCAGAACAGCGCCCAGGCCGCTGCCATAAAGTGACCCAGCAAGCGCCAGCGCGCAGCGATGTGACCATGGTCGTCGGCGAAGCCAGCACCGCGACCGCTGATCCCGCACCCAGCACTGCCCAGGCCAACGACATATCCGCCAGCCCGGAACCGGCCAGAATAGACAGCAGCACAGCCACCACCAAGACAATCGCTACGCCACCGCCCCGAGGCGTCGGTACCGAGTGGGAGCTTCGCGCGTTCGGCACATCAATCAGGCTGCGTTGCAACGCGTAGGCCCGCAGCACCGCCGTGAGGGCGAAGGACGCAATGAATGCAAGCGGCAGGATCAGCCAGAGCATCATGAGCGCACCTGGTCCAGATAATGCTGGGCTGTCTGCGCCAAGGCCTCATCCACCGTAGTGGGGAGCCCAGCCGAGCAACTCGCAGGTCTCGCTCGCGTCAACCTGCAGGTTTCCCACCAGACGCTGATAAACATGCTCTTGCCCGAAGAGCCGCGCAGCCTTTGCGATCCATCTCTCCGGGATCGACAGCAATCTTGCGCGCCACCCCAGCGCCCCGGCCAGACGCTGCAAAAGCGCGCTAGTGGAAAGGTCTTCACAATCGCTGACCAGCAGCGTCCGGTTTGCCGCAGCCGGATGATCGATACACACATCAATCAAGTCGACCAGATTATCCAGAGCCACCAGACTGCGTCTGTTGTTCAGACCGCCCAAGGGCAGCGGCACCCCGGCAACGAGCCAACGCATCATGCTGCGGAAATTTCCCTTCACGCCAGGTCCGTAGACCAGAGGTACCCGAATGACGACCAACTCGAGGCCGGTTTCACTCGCCAGAGCGCGCAATTGCTCTTCCGCTTCAAGCTTGGAAAGGGCATAGGGGTCAGCGGGGCGAGGTACATCACACGCAGTGAAGGGCGCTCCAGCGCCACTGCATTCCCCGTGAACCTTGATCGTACTGAGGAAAATGAACCGCGTTGCACCTGCGGCGATAGCGGCACGCGCGAGATCGAGCGTCAGCTCGACATTGACCTTGCGAAACTCGGAAAGCGGATCCGAGGCCGTCTCGTTCATCACATGCACCCGCGCCGCGCAATGCACCACGGTATCCACGCGCCCTGCCGCCGAGCCGACCGCAAATATCCGATTGAAGGACGGCAACACTGGAGTAACCCCAGCAGGCAAAGCCACATCCGGACGACGCACCCAAGCCAAAATCTGTAAATCCGGGCGCACGACGAGACGCTTTAACAGCGCGCTACCAATGAATCCGGTACCACCGGTGACGAGAATGTTTCTTTTCAAGCTCACGGTCTCTTCGCAACGTCGCCATCCATGATGGCAAGACGGCAAATTCTACGCCATGCGGGCAATGCCTAGGGTCCGTTGACGTTTCATTCGCAGCCGCGCTGAACGTCAACAGACCCTGGGTATGCTTCGGCACCCGACATACCCCCCACCGTCTAGCCAGATAAACACAAGCAGCGATCATGCAGACGAGCCGACCGAAATACACGGGCCATTGCAGAGCCCCAAACGGCCACCCCCTGTTCAGCAAGCCGAAGTCGTCGGCACTTCACTGCACCATGGAAGGAATATTCATGACATACGATTCAAACGAAAGACGTCAGCTTCGCGCCCTTCGGGCGCACATCGACACCCTGCTGGCGGCCGGAGCATCACTGGAAGGGCGAAACCCACTACGCCTTGCAATCAATGGCCAGACGTTGTTCGTTCGCCACGGCACATTGGTCAGCGAAAATGGAAACCTGGACGTTATCGAAACCCTGGCAAGGATCGAGTGGGATAGTGAGCAGCAACGCAACCAAGCGATCGAAGTGTGCCTTCATCAGCTGTCGCAGGCCATTGACCAAACGGAACCGAGCTTACGACCTTGGGATTGCGACGAAGCCTGAAATTGAAATGATGCGCCAGATAACGCTGGAATGATTCAATCTCGAAAGGATCCGCGCATCGCCAGCGTTACAGGCACCTGCCAGTTACGGCCGTGCACGCCCGTAGCGGTCCTCGAAGCGAACGATGTCATCCTCACCCAGATACGCGCCGGACTGCACCTCGATAAGCTCCAGCGGCACCTTGCCTGGATTCGACAACGAGTGCTTGATACCCAGTGGGATATAGGTCGACTGATTCTCCGAAAGAATCATCTCCTTGTCGCCACATACAACCTTGGCAGTTCCGGACACGACGATCCAGTGCTCGGCGCGGTGATAATGCAACTGTAATGACAGGCACTCACCGGGCAGCACGGTGATGCGCTTGACCTGATAGCGCTCACCCTTGTCGACCGTGTCGTAATGGCCCCACGGACGACTTACCAGTGGATGGCTGGCGAACTCCTCGCGCCCCTCAGCCTGGAGCTTCTGAACCACCTGCTTGACCTGCTGACAGTTGTCGCGATGCGCCACCAGCACGGCATCCTTGGTTTCGACGATTACCAGATTTTCGACACCTACCGCCGCAACCAGACGGTGATGCGACTGTACTAGCGTGTTGCGGATATCAAAGGACAACACATCACCCTGAAGGCTATTACCAGCGACGTCGTGCCCGCTGACATCCCAGATTGCCGCCCAGCTGCCCAGATCGTTCCAGCCGGCGTCCAGCGGTACCACTACACCAGCATCGGTATGCTCCATCACCGCATAGTCCACCGACTCGTCATCGCAGCGCGCGAAATGCTCGGCGGGGATATGCAGGAAATGACTGTCTTCCTCGGAGGCCGCCAGCGCATCACGACACGCAGTGACAATATCAGGGCGAAAGCGCTCCAGCTCCGCCAGAAAGCGCGAAGCACGAAACATGAACATGCCGCTGTTCCAGAGGTAGTTGCCCGCGGTCAGATATTCCTGCGCCAGCTCGGCAGAGGGCTTTTCCTTGAAACCGGAAATGGCAAAACCACCGACCTCCAGCATGCCACCGCACTGTATATAGCCGAATCCGGTTTCCGCCTGAGTCGGTGTGATGCCGAAGGTCACCAGGCGCCCATCGCGGGCCTGGGTCTCCGCGATCCGCACGGCTTCGCGGAAAGCGTCCTCATCACGGATGTAATGGTCAGCCGCCAGCACCAGCAGCACCGGATCATCCCCGTCGCGGCACGCATCGAGCGCCGCCAGCGCGATGGCCGGGGCCGTATTGCGCGCCACGGGTTCGAGGATAATGCGCCGGCTCGCACGCTTGGCCAGACGCAACTGCTCAGCCACGACAAAACGGTGTTCTGCATTGCTCACCACTAGCGGCGATGCGTGTTCCAACCCGTCCAGCCTAGCCAGCGTACGCTGAAACATGCTCCCCTGCGCCTGGCCATCGAGCTCCAGAAACTGCTTGGGAAAGCGCTGGCGCGACAATGGCCAGAGGCGCGAACCGCTACCGCCGGCGAGAATGACAGGGGTAAACATGGGTATCTCGTCAAAGGCATAAGCCACGCATTATCAAATGCACCGAAGGTAGTTGCAACTCTCGCTTGGGCTCGCAGCGACCGGTTAGCCCAGCACATGGCGAGCCGCGGCAGTCGACGCGGTCTTCCCGGCCTCAGAGAGGCCTGCGTCTGCCGCGAGACGATCCAAGAAGGGCTGGATACCTTCGCACCGCAAATGAATACGCGTCCGCGCAAGCGCCTCGACCTCAAATCTCTATTCGAAGTAATGGGCGAGGTGGTGATGCAGGAAGCCATGGCTATGGGGCATGCTGCGCCAGCCCGCAGCTCGATGGCCGTGCTGCACTCAGCTCCTGCAACCGCCCGCCAACCCAGAACATGCCAACCGATACAGACAGCCCCGAGACCGAGTGCGAAGCCTGGGCAAAGAGTGACAAGCAGCCTCTTCCACGTCAGCGCCCGACTCGATCACCGCCACCGTATGCCAAGCAGGACATCGAACAAGCCGCTTGCAATAAAAATCCCGCACCTATGCGAGTGCGACCCAGAACACCATAGCTATGCCCCAGAAAGGACCGCACTTGGTAATGATCAAAAAATAACAAACAACGGACTGCAGGCAGAACAAAGGCCATAAGCGAAGTCAAACGCTGCGCTGGCAGAGCGACTCGCCAGCCAAACCGACGAGCTGTAGACTAAGTTTCGACCCGAGCCAGAGGAAAGACTATGCAACGCACGCTGATAACTGGCGCTAGCGGCTTTGTTGGCAGACATTTATGTGAAGTGCTCCAGCACGCCGGACATTACGTTATCGCAATGTCCTCGAAAGCAGGCATTGCCGTGCCAGGGTCCAGCGAGACCGTTTTCGGGGACATCTGTGACGCAGCAGCGGTGACGGCCATCGTCAGAGGCGCCCGCCCAACACATGTAGTCCATTTAGCCGCCATTAGTCACATTCCTACTAGCTTTTCGAACCCGCTCCTTACATGGCAAACCAACGTGATGGGTAGCGTCAACCTGCTGGAGGCAGTACAAAGCATCGCTCCTGAAGCGTTCATGCTTTTCGTTAGTACGGCCGATGTCTATGGCGCGGCTTTCAATTCCAAAGTGCCAGCAGGCGAAGCTACGGCATGTATTCCGCTGAATCCCTACGCAGCAAGCAAGCTCGCTGCCGAAGCAGCCTTTAACGAGTACTTCAGGCGCGGCATTGCCGGCACAATTGTGCGCCCATTCAACCATATCGGCGCGCACCAGTCCTCTGACTTTGTAATCGCTTCCTTTGCTCGCCAGATAGCCCTTATTGAATCAGGCAAACAACCAGCGACAATAAAAGTTGGAAACCTGGACAGTTTCCGCGATTTCCTTGACGTATTAGATGTATGTCACGCCTACAAGCTAATACTAGGATTGCCAGAGAGTACAGCTGATTACCCACGATGCCTGAATATCTCTTCGGGCAGTTCTCAGCGCATCGCAGACATGCTCCAAGAACTGCTACTGATGTGTCCCCTTACGGTAACAATCGAGCAAGATCCAGCACGCATGCGCCCCACTGATATACCATTTGCTGCCGGGAACAGCGAACTCGTGCGCAAAACTGTTGGCTGGTCCCCTACAAAGCCTCTACGCGAAACCCTCCAAGAAATGCTTTCCTACTGGCGTACCCAAGCAGGATCCGGGCGGTGATCAGCACAACGCTCGCAAGCAAAGCGACTCGACAGCTGAAATCGCGCCCCCACTATGCCAGCTATCCCTGCACCTGGCCGTATCGGGTTAATTGCACGTCAATGGCAGCAAATTTGCAATTTGCAAATGAAGAAGGAAAGCGATCTATTGACCGAACAGCCATGCTACCCATGCCAAGTGGTGACCTCAGGCAAGCTAAAAGCTTTAGCGGCCCAAGGCGGTCAAAATGAATTTCGCTGCTCATATGGCACTAAATGAATATCTTGATAAATACAGAGTCATTGAACCCTCCTATCACCGGCATTGGCATCTATACGCTAAACCTCTTGATACAACTCACTCAACTGAGTGAGATCGAAGCAATTGACTGCTTTAACGGATATCATATTGCTTCTGCTGAAAGCACGATGACCCAGTGCCTTGAGGCGAACAAAAACCATATTGAGAGCAGCAAAAAAAGCCAGCCAAACCCCGCTAGAAACCTCTTTCGCAACTTGACTACTGCCTACAGAATCCGAGAAGCGTGGCGAAATCTTCGGCTGACCCCACAGACCAAGCAACGCCAAAACTTTGTTTACCATGAGCCAAATTTCATTCTAAAGAATCACCCAGGGCCTCGGATCGCCAGCATTCACGACCTCTCGTTCATACGATACCCTGAGTTCCACCCACCCAAGCGAGTCGAGTGGCTGGCCAGAGAACTTCCGAAAACCCTGGAAGCAGCTGATTTCCTCATTACCGACTCCGAAGTCGTTCGTCAAGAACTTATCAGTGACTTCTCCGTACCTCCAAGCCGGGTACGAGCTATTCATCTCGGTGCTTCCTCGGCATATAGCCCCCGCTCCCCTGACCAAACCCGTGAGTTCTTAACTCGACACGGCCTTTCTCATAACAAATACGTTCTATTTGTAGGAACTTTTGAGCCGAGAAAAGGGCTGGATACTTTATTGAATGCTTGGCTATCTCTGCCTTACAAGTGTCAGCGAGAATACCCTCTTGTACTGGCCGGAGCACCAGGCTGGAAAAACAAATCATTGCAGGCACGAGTTGAAAAACTATCTGCAACAGGAAGTGTTCGCCACCTACAGTATGTTGCCAGCAATGAATTGCCACTATTATATGCTGGTGCACGCCTATTTGTTTATCCTTCAATTTATGAGGGATTTGGCCTTCCTGTACTGGAGGCCATGCGCTGCGGCACGCCCGTATTATGCAGCGCAGCAACTTCAATGGCCGAGTTCGCATCAGATGGAGCCGGATACTTTCAGGCCGAAAACCATTCCGAACTTTCCAACCTGATGCAGCACCTGCTAGAGAACTCTGCAAAGCGTGAAGAGCTAGCCAAGAGAGGCCTACTACAATCCAAGCGATACACATGGGAGCGGTGCGCCAAGGAGACACTGGATGTATATCGATTAGCTCAAGAAAACCATGGAAATGGTGTATAGCGGGCACGCCTGAAGCCGGGCACATGTCAACGGAACGATAGATCAAGAGGTGGCATTTTGTTCTTTCCCATTTTTTTGTCAGTAGTTTATGTCCTGCGTAACCAATCGGAAGACATCGACCAACTATCTACTCATGCCATCAATCTACTATCGGGAATTGTAGAGGACTTCGAACTCATCATCGTGGACAACGCTTCAAGCGACAACAGCGTCTCGAATTTAAAACGACTAACCGCAGAGAATGGCCTGCCTAACCTTCAGGTCTATGCGCTCACGAAAGAAGTCGATATGAACACAGCCGCATGGGCTGGCATCGAGAACGCGCTAGGCGATTTCGTCGCTGTACTGGACCCACTGAGCGATGATCTTGATTACCTTCCCACCATGCTAGACGAGGCAGTAGCAGGCGCGGATGTAGTATTTGCAAGAAACCTCCAGAAGCCTGCCCAGAACCTGGCGTATCGCACCGCCTACGAGGCATTTAATTGGTTATATAGGAAGTTCAGTGGAATCCATCTTTCCAACGAAGCACCAGACTATCGAGTTCTTAGCAAAAGAGTTATTAACTTCATACTACGCCATCCGCAACCTTCAGTAACCTATCGCCACCTGCCTGCCACTGGCGGTTTCGCACGCAAGAATCTGGAGTACAACTCGAGATCAACAAGGCATAACAAGAAGAGGCTCGGAGAAAGTATTGATAGAGGCATGCGACTTCTGGTCTCGACAACCCGAGCGCCGATGCGAATCGTAACATCTCTTTCGCTTTTCGGCGCTATCGCAAACCTCCTCTACTCCTGTTACGTTGTTGCGATCGCGCTTTTCAAAACTGAGGTAGCAGCGGGATGGATCAGTTTTTCGCTTCAGCAATCCGGCATGTTTTTCCTGATCAGCCTCGTGCTGTTGGTTCTCGGAGAATACATCATCAACATGGCAAGCCTCTCGAACGAGGGACCGGAATACCATATCGCCCAAGAGTTTACTAGTGTCCGCATCACGCGGTACGAAAAGTTGAATATCGAAGACTCGAGGCCCAGCCTGGGCTCGAATCATGACATCGCCAGCGACAGGGAAAAGTCATGACATCAGCACAGGCTGGTTATGAAGCAATCATTATCGGCGGCGGCTTCTATGGTGTCGTTATTGCGCTGTACTTGAAGCAGCAACGCGGATTTAAAAATGTTCTAATTATCGAAAAGGAATCTCAACTCCTATCCAGGGCCTCATACAATAACCAAGCGCGCGTTCACAACGGATATCATTATCCACGCAGCTTTACAACAGCATACCGAAGCCGAATCAACCTCCCGCGCTTCCTTGTCGACTGGCCAAGCTCAATAAAACGCGACTTTGTCAAGATTTATGCGATAGCCAGGCAAAACTCTAAGGTTACAACCCGCCAGTTTGAGCGATTTTGTCGGGAAATCGGAGCATCCATTGAAGACATCCCTCTTTCGCTAAAGTCGATCTTCGAACCAAAGCTAATTGAAGGTGCCTTTCTAGTGGAAGAGTATGCTTTTGACACAAGCCAGCTGAAAAAATGGGCTGTTCGCGAACTACTCAATAATGGCATTGAGGTCCAATATGATACTACTGCCGTTGCAATCGAGAAAACTCCAGCCCCGAGGTAATTACCAATAACAAAAAAAAAGTCTTGAAAAGGATCGACTGCCGCTACGTATTCAACTGCACTTATAGCGGACTAAATCAACTAAAAGGCGATTTTCCGGGAATAAGCGCTTGCATCAAACACGAAATTACCGAAATGGCACTGATTTCGCCGCCCCCCGAGTTAAACGGTTTTGGCATCACCGTCATGGATGGCCCCTTCTTTTCATACATGCCCTTCCCCGCACGCGAACTCTACACGCTATCCCATGTGCGATACACCCCACACATGAGCTGGATTGAGGAAGGCGATACCGATCCGTACCTCAAGCTTGGTCAGTACCAAGGAATCAGTAGAGTGGATCGGATGCTGAGAGATGTTAGCCGATATATTCCCAAGATGGCGACCGCCAAATACGCAGACTCGCTCTGGGAAACAAAAAGTGTTCTGGTCAAGAATGAAGGCGATGACGGCCGGCCTATTCTCTTCGAAAAACATCCCGCAACCCCCTTTGTATACTCCATACTAGGCGGAAAGATAGATAACGTTTACGACATCCTCGCAAAGCTCGACAGCGAACCTCTGCAAACAAACAGTCACGAAATCAAAGATCAGCAACAGCAGGCCTCGTCATGAACAACGCACTCATCGGATACACGGGATTTGTAGGCAGTACAATTGCGAGGCAAACGGACTTTTCTGCCTGCTACCGCTCGACGAATATCGAAAGTATTAGAGGGAAGACCTTCGATACGGTCGTATGTGCTGGCGCGCCCGCTCAGAAGTGGTTAGCCAATCAGAACCCAGAAGAAGATCGCGAGCGTATAAAAAATCTAGCCAATTGCATTCTGGAAACTAAGTGCGAGCGCCTGATCCTTATTAGCACCGTCGATGTATTTGCTGATCCCCGAGGCGCCAACGAAGAATCCCCCATATCCAAGGAAGGCCTCAGTCCCTACGGTCTTCACCGGAGACTGCTAGAGGAGGTGGTCACTGATAATTTTCGAAATCACCTCATCGTGCGCCTGCCCGGACTTGTAGGGCCTGGGCTGCGAAAGAATGTTATCTTCGACTTCCTGAACGACAACAATCTCGCCCAAGTGGATAGCCGCGGTGTGTTTCAATTCTACCAATGGTCAATCTCTGGGCAGATATCCAGACCGCACTCCAGGCAGGCTTATCACTCATCCACCTTACCGCTGAGCCAATAAGCGTCGCGACTGTCGCGAGAGATGGTTTTGGGCGCGAATTTTCGAACGAGCGCCCGTCGCCACCGGCGAACTACGATCTGCAAACGTTATATGCAAAGCTTTTCGGTGGCGGGTCTAGTTATCAGTACAGCGCCCGCGAGTCGCTTTTGGCGATTAGCATATGCGCAGTCAGAACCCGATAGAGCCAAAGAGAGGCGCTCATGAGGTTATCAATTTCGAACATCGCATGGGACCGTCAAGACGACCTCGCGGTGGCAGGAATGCTCCGCTCGTTTTCGATCGATGCGATCGATGTTGCACCCGGCAAGTACTTTCCGATGCCGGACCAAGCGAGCGACGCAGACATCAGTGCAGTTAGGGACTGGTGGTCTTCACAGGGCATCGAAATCATCGGCATGCAGTCCCTGCTTTTTGGGACGACAGGCATGAACTTGTTTGGCCCGCGGGATGTTCAGGATCGCATGCTCCAGCATCTCTCGCATATCTGCAGAATAGGTGCCGGACTGGGTGCCGGCTGCCTAGTTTTCGGGTCGCCGAAAAATAGAGATCGAGGCAGACTGACTGACGAACAGGCACTGGCGATGGCTGTTCCTTTCTTTCAAAAGCTGGCGCAGACTGCTGAAGGTAACGGCGTAGTCATCTGCCTCGAGCCAAACCCCACCAATTATGGCGCAAACTTCATGACGAACAGCGATGAAACCGCACTGGTCGTCGAAGAAGTCGGGCACACTCATCTGAGGATGCAGCTCGACACAGGAGCTCTTACCATCAACTCGGAAAGTGCTGAAGAACTACTGAAGCGCCACGCTGCACTAATTGGCCATATCCATGCCAGCGAGCCCGGCTTGCTCCCCCTCGGCGACGGCATCACCGACCACTCCGCCATGGCAGCCGCGATCTATCGGCATCTACCCACCCACCCAGTTACCGTCGAGATGCTGCCTGGTGACAAGCCCACCTTACAGGCCATCGAAAGTGCGCTGGTACTTGCAACAAAGCACTATCGCACTATGGATCGGAGCATTGTCGAGACATGAAATGGCTGATCCTGTGCCTTGGCATACTGGCCAATGCCTCGGCTAGCGTGCTCGTGAAGATGGCGATGATACCTCCGCGTAAATTCCCATCGCTCAACGATCCCGTGGGAGCATTTGCCAACTGGCCATTCTGGGCGGGGCTTTGTCTCTACGGCTTAGCGTTTCTCTTATACGCCGCCGCGCTGGCTCGCTTGCCGCTGAACGTGGCACACCCCATCCTCACGGCTGGGGCCGTGGCAAGCGTCGCCATCTTTTCCTATTTCCTGTTCCGCGAAGCGTTCTACTGGACTACGGTAGCCGGCCTGCTTTTCATCGCCGTCGGCGTGGTACTCCTGACGGCGCGTAACGTTTGAAAACGACAGACAGAATGAACTCAGCAAAAGCCCCCTCCCTCAAGCAAGAGCAATGGCAAGTCCCGACTTTCAAGGTCCAGCATTGGCATGGGCGATCGAAACCTTGGGCGGTAGTAATCCCGGTTATCAATGAAGGCAACCGTATCCGGCAATTGCTGGAAAGAATGTCGGCCCAGCTCGTTTCGAGCCAGGCTGACATCCTGGTCATGGACGGCGGTAGCTCAGATGGCTCCCTGGCACCGGCAATGCTGGCAGAGCACAACGTCAGAGCGCTGCTCGTAAAGACCGGAGCAGGCAAGCTCAGCGCGCAGTTACGCTGTGCTTATGCATTTGCTGTCGAGCAGGGTTACGAAGGCATCATTACCATCGATGGAAACGACAAGGATGACCCCGAGGCGATCCCTCGGTTCATCGACGCACTGCAAAATGGTGTCGATTTCGTCCAGGCATCGCGGTTCCTCCCCGGCGGGCAAGCGGAAAATACGCCAAAAGCGCGAAACTTTGCGATCCGCCTGATTCATGCACCCCTGCTCAGCCTTTCTTCGGGCTTTCACTGGACCGACACCACTCAGGGTTTTCGGGCTTATAGTCGCCGGTTACTGACGGACCCTCGCGTAGCCCCGTTCCGCGATGTCTTCAGCAACTATGAGCTCTTGGCTTACCTGTCACACAGAGTGCCCCGCCTAGGCTACCGCTGCCTTGAACTACCAACCATCCGCCGTTATCCCCCAGGGAAGGTGCCAACCAAGATCAGCTTCCTCAGAGGTAACCTGACGCTTCTTGCGACGCTCATTAAGGCGTGCCTGTCCGTATATGACCCGGAAAACAAGTGAGACATGCCCGACAACCAGCCCCAGCCGCACATCTCTCCGTTCAGCGTACTGCTGCTGATCCTGGCCTTGGCGTTCGCGATAGCACTCCACGCCTGGCTCGGTATGGACGCCTTCTTCGACACGGCGAACTACCACTTCTACATTGGCTGGGCTGCGTTGGAGCTAGCCCCTTATGCACATGGCGCCGTTGCCCAATACCACACCTACTTCAATCCGCTGCTCGACGTCATCAACTACCTACTGTTCCAGCTTCACCCGTACGCTGGGGCCGCTTATCACGCTGTGGCATTCGTTCTTCTGCAGGTCGCGGCGTACCTAATCGCCCAGAAAGCCATCAGCTCTGAGAACCGTCTGCTAAGCGAGCTAAGGATTCTAGGAGCAGTCGCGATCGGCGCAACAGGCGCCATGACCATCTCGCTGTTTGGATCCTTTACCAACGAACACCTGACGGCACTGCTCATACTCTGGTCGCTCTGGCACTGCATGATGTTCTTGGAAAAAGGCCTGACCAGTCATCTGGTAATTGCAGGGTTGCTGGGTGGACTCGCAGTCGGCTTCAAATTGACCGCCGCGCCGTTCTTCGCATGCCTAATGCTTAGCCTCCTTCTTGTGTCTGGGTTCAGCGTGCGCGCCGTCTGGATCTGCGGCGTCTTCAGCATTTTCGGTTATTTGCTGATCGACGGCCCTTTTCTTGTGCTCCGCTGGCAGGAGAGCGGAAATCCACTGTTTCCGTTTGCCAACAACCTCTTCAAGTCTCCCCTGGCTCCGGATCAGTGGCTGTCATTCAGCACGTTCCATGCGAGCGAACTGTTCGATCATCTTCTACTACCCTTGCGCTGGCTCAGTAGTGGCATTTATTCAGAGGTCGAGACGGTCCGCGACGGCAGGCTACTACTCGCCCACATCGGGCTCCTGGCATTTGCCGGCTCGCTTCTGATTAGCCAAAAAAAGCCGAGCAGAGCGCAATTGCTGCTCGTCCTGTTCTTCTTGTTGTCCTGGCTATCATGGATCATCGTTTTTCGCATATATCGATATCTGATAGTGCTCGAGGCGATAAGTGGGATTATCTTCGCCATGGGTCTGATGAACCTCATGCCTCGCAGACCTCTCACCAGCCTGGTTACGGCAGTGCTGGTCATCAGCTTTCTATACGGCACCACCGTATACCCCAACTGGGGGCGGCGTAGCTGGAGCGAAACCTTTGTCCAGAGCAACATCGCTCAGCAAATCCTCGAACCTGGAGCGACGGTGTACCTGGCCGACCATCGAACCTCCTTCCTCGTACCAGACCTAGTCGCTACTGGAGCCAAGGTCGGGAACCTCTTTTCTCAACCCTGGTTCGAAGGCTCTCGCAAAGGAAGTCCCATAGATAGAGCGGCCCTGAAGGTCGATGAACGGACGCCGACCTACGTCATCCAGTACTCGCCGACGGATTATCGCAAGACCAGCGACTATCTCCGAAGCAGGCTGAGGGACCGAGTGTTCTCCTGTACCGAGATCGCCACCAACTTCAGCCTGGCGCCGTTGCTGTGCAGCTATCGCAACGAGAACGACGTCCCACGTCTTGCACTGGGCCAGGAATACTCTCATCACAGCCCGTACCTGCGGTTCAGTGAAGGCTGGTCACATGCCGAGCAGGGCCATCGATGGAGCGACGGTCACCAGGCCATCGTCCACCTCGCCCTGCCCACCGACTTACCGCCCGGATGCAGAGCTCGCTTGAAGTTGCGCGGATTCACCATCACAAGGCAGCGCGTGGCCGTGGTTATCTGGCCACAAACCATTGCAGAATTCAGCCTGGACGGACCATTTCAGGTTGCAGTCGACCTACCTGACGAAACTGTGATCACGGCTCGTCCGATCGAGCTGCAATTACGTCTGCCCGACGCCACACCCGGCCCCCAAGACGATCCCCGGGTACTAGGCGTGGCGCTGCAGGCCGTGAGCGTCGAGTGTGCCGGTGCAGGATCCCTACAATAAGGCACGAGCGCGCGCCGGAAATACAACCTTATTGCCGGCATGATATGGCTAGCCTAGCCCCCGGCCTGCGCCGCGGGCTGACTTGCCTCCGGCAGCCCGACCAGCTCGACGCAGGCCTTGGCAAAGCGTTCGCCGACCTGAGCCCAGTCGTACTGCTCGACGACCTTACCACCTTCATTCGCAAGCCGAGCGCATAACTGCGGATCGGCCACTAAACGCTCGAGTGCCGCTTTCAGCGTCGCGTCGTCGACCAACAGCGCATTGACATCATTAACAGCCATATCGTGGAACGCAGCGCACTGGCGATTGGCTACAACCGGCTTTCCGGCACGCCAGGCCTCCAGCAGCACGATTCCAAAGCTTTCACTGGTGCTCATGTTCACCAGCGCGACACAAGAGAGCAGCGCGCCCCGGACTACCTCCCGAGGCTGGCGCCCCAGATAAGTCGCACAGGCCGCGGTGATTTCCAGGCCGTCATCGTCTGGCCCGATCAGTACCACACGCAAACCGGCAATGCCGGAAACTGCATCAATGATCTGCCGATAACCTTTCGCACCAGCCTTGCGCCCCAAGACCAGAACGAACGGGCTGCTATCGGCATGGAGCGTACGGAAAGCGGCCACATCACTCTCGCCAAAGACTCATTCGTCTCGATGCCCGCGGGCAAATACCTGACGTTGCCACCAATGTGACGAAAGAAGTCACAGGCCGCACGAGGTGCAGCCAGGACTAGACTGGCGTCAAGCACACTTTGGCGCAGATCCGGGAAATGATAGAAATCGTCATCCAGATGCGCGTGCGGAATCAAAATGCTCGGCACGCCGAGCCGCTTCGCCTGCTCGATGGCCGCAATTGCCGGACGGAACACATTGTTATGAGTGACCACGAGATCGTATTTGCCCACGTTCTGCTCAAGAAAACCCTCCAACGAACTGGACCATGGCCCCCGTGAGTCGGTCAGTCTGACATCCAGCGCGCAGCGGCTCGCGAGTGCTGCGCGATCCAGGATCTCAAACCCACGAGAGGGATCCATAGCCGCCGTATCACTCAGCATCCGGGCACGCAGATCGATCGCTTCGTCATCGACCTCCAGTTTTTGCAATACGAATGCCAGGCCCCTCGGGTCATCAGGATCAGCAATGCGAACCGAGCTGAGCAACTCGACAGCGCCTTTATCGGCATCGAACCGCAACTCAAAGCGACCCGAAAGTGTTCCGTTGAAAAGAAGCGCACCTGCCGCATCCTGGACCAGCACGGCCACGTCAAGCGGGGCAAAGCCCTTCACCAGGACTGAACCGGCTCTAGCCAAGTGGATGCCGGCCGAAGAACAAGCCCAGCGCGTCACATCCTCGCCACCGCCCTCAGCAGCCGTCCAACCCCATGCGAGTCCGTGCATGTGCTGCGAATCAGCCAGTTCACGATAGACCTGTTGCTCGAACAACGGCTGAACGTGCCAGGCCTGGGACAGGGCTGCCGCAGCACACCGAGTATCGCCACCATCGACAGGGAACCTGGCGAAACGAGTATGGCGCAGACCGACAGGCGCCTCGGTCTGTTCATCGAAACGATAGGACTCCGCGAAGCGCGCCCGGTTGCTCAGCGCACTGACTCGTGCGGCCACCACATCGATATCGAACAGGCCGGTGCCATCAAGCGCTCGCAGGAGCTGCTCAAGCATCGCCTCGGCGCCACCAAGCGCCGGCCAGGTATAGCGATAAGTCACGAACAGCAGGCGCTTTCTGCGCACCTCCATGCCCTTAAGCATATCCACGAAGTCACCGGCCAGCGCGCGCATCGACAGATGCGACGCAAACAGCTGGCGACGCAAGCTTCGAGCGGTTTCCGGCGATTCGCCCTGGACACGTACGAACGCAGCGCGGATTGCCTCGACGAAGTGATCCAGCGCTGCGACCGATATGTGATCGACGATCGCCTCTGGATAACCCCTGCGACCGAACTCGGTCGTGACGGTATACAGGCCGTTGCCGAGAAAATCGGCGAGCTTCACGTTCGATCCGCTGCCACTGGACATCGGGTTAACCGCTAATGAACAGGCCTGCATCACCGCAGCCTTGCGCGAGTCGTCGAGTACACCCCATAACTTCACGTTGCTGCGAGTACTCGCCGAGATCGACGAGCAGACCGATCCCACGATGTTGAACTGGACATCCGGCAGCTTCGGTGCCAGATGGCGCAGGATGAAGTTCGCAGCCTCGGTGTTCGGGGGATGCGCCGACCCCAAAAATACCGCCGAGCGCGGCCAGATATGGGCATGCACCGCCTGTAAATCGTCTGATTCGGGAGCATGGGGCGTGTCCGCTCCGTTGCGCACCACAACCAACGGCCCGGCCGTGCTGACGCCCCGAGTCAACGATGCGGCATCTTCCGAGGACACCGCAATCACCGCAGCGGCACGCTCCACGGCCCTGCGCTCGATCATTTCGACCGTTGCGGCCAGATGACGAACCGTTGGATGAGGCTCGAAAAGCCGTTTCTTCAGGATTGCCTCGTTGTTCTGCGATGAATACACGAAGCGATCGGCAAACAGAGCGGGGACGGCCGCCAGATACGGGTGCTCGACGACGATCGCCCGAGCGTTTTCCTTGAGCACAGCGTAGACCTGCAGCAGCAGCCGATTCTCCACCGCCTGGATGCCCGCCACAACATCATCCACCGCGACGGGAGACAAGCTGTTCAGTCGCGACAGTTCGGCCTGATGCTTTGCGGTCTTTGGTATCGAAACGACCACGATCCGCTCTCGGACTCGATCGACCGATAGCTCGCCATTGTCCGAGAAACAGAGAAATACCACCGGAGCCCAGTCCGTCACCGCAGCGTACAGTCCGCGTGTGCGGGTGGCGCCGCCGCCGATCGCGGTGAACGAGTTGTAGTCGTTCAGGACCAGCACCGGCCTGCTCTCCGCATTGGCAGCGCTCGCCGCCTCGGAACAGTAGCGGGCCACCGGCAGCGTGATCGCATCCCAGGTATATCGTTCGACGGCCAGCTGGCGGCCCGCCGCAGCGATTAAAGCGAGCCGTTCGTAGTGCTGCGCCCATTGTCCCAGCACCTCGGGGAAAGCCTCGAGCTCCAATGACAGGTAGTGGATGCCGTCGACGGCATCCACTCCGCGCATGCCCACCTCGGTGGAGAGCACCGGTAACCCGTGGGCGAAATAATCGAAGACCTTGACGTTCGACCCACTGCCCTCGGTCATTGGGTTGAGTGCGACATCGGCCCGGCGCAGCAACTCCCCCTTCTCGCCGGGGGAAACGAGCCCATGCCGCACAACGTTGGAGGGTAATTACCCTCCGGCAGGCAGCTACCGACTATATCGAAAATGACTTCCGGCAGTTGGCGCGCAAGCTCCTTGGCAATGAATAGCGCCGCCTTCACATTCGGCGCATGGGCGCTGCCCATGAACAGCGCATGCGGCCGCCTGGCGGCATCGGTTTGCACCGTGGCCTCCATTTGCGCAAGCGCGAGCATGCCGTTGGGCGCGAAGAGCGTTTCGTATCGCTGGCCAGGCGCGATGCACTCGAACGACGCCAGGTCGCTCTCGTTGCAGTACAGCACGCAATCGACCCGCTCGAGCAGCCGTCTCTCCGCATCCTCGACCAACTGGTGCAACGGTGCCGACTTCACCTCGGGATGCAGGGCACGATAGAGGTCGGTTTCGCAATTGTAAGCGTTGTACAGACGGGGCTTGCCATCGAGGCCGGCGAACAGGTCGTAATCGACCGTGAACGGCGAGTCATGAATGATGATATCGGCGCGCTCGTACTCCTCCAAATAGGCCTGGTGTAGCAGAGTCGCGCAGCGTCCGGCAGCCGCGATGCACGGCCCCGAAGTATCCGCCTCAGCCGCGAAAGGTGCCAACTCGGCCCACTTGCTGGCGAAGGCGTCGTCTTTGGGAATCCTGCGCTCGAGAAAATTAGCACCGTGCACGACACGCTCTTCGGCCACATCCCGATAGCCGGATGACAGCAGCGTCACCTGATGGTGCCTGCTCAGGGCTCGGTAAAAGTGGAACAACCTCGACTCACCCCCATTGGACGGCGGAACGAAGGCCGGGAAAAAGCTGAAAACCAGAATTCTCTTCACGAAGCGATACCCTTAATCACGATGGAACCACGACTCGAGCGGGCTCTTGGCGTCTTCAGCAAAACCCTTGTGACGACGAATCGCCTGTTCCGCAGGCGTCTTCAAAGCCTCATCGGCCTGCATTGGCGCACCAGGCCTCACGCTACCGGCGCCAAGCCAGCCGCGCAGGCGATGGTCCAAATAACGGAAGCGGCGCAAGCGCGCACGTAGCCACGGTACACGCCGGGCCACCTCGACGAGCCGCGAGCGAAGGGCGAGCAACCCGCCCCGCAGCCGCACACGCAGCCCGAGATTCGGACGCAGGCCTCCTCGCAGCAGGCGCCCAGCCGGCGCATGGCCGTGATCCCCCTGCGCAGGGGCGCAGTGATGCGCCAGGACATGCTGTCCAGCACCGCCCGCTCACGCGCCAGCGCCTGGTCACGCTCGCGCTCCAGCCGAACCAGGCGCTCCTCGGAACGCTGCAACTGGATGTTGATGGTCTCGCGCAGCACCTGATCGATCTTGCGATCCAGGTTGTTGTCGAATTTCCACGCGAGCGAATCCAGCGCCAGCCCATACTCCATCGCGAAGGCCGAATCGAAACGCGCAAGCAGCTCGGCAGGGCCACCCTTCTGCGCCACGACGGCATAATCGGGGCTTACCCCGCTCAGAACATCCATCAGCCCGATATCCCGGGTCTGCGCGAGGTGCTGCGGCTCCTGCAGACGCAACACCTTGGTACGGGCAAACCCGGAAAAGTCGGCCAGAAAGCCCAGCAGCGGATGTGGCAGCGGCCGCTCATGAGTCGGGTCCAGGTAAAAGGTACTGCCGGCTACCACAATATTTTCCGGGTTGGGGGTTTCCAAAATGAGCAGGCCGCCAGGCCTGAGCACACGCAACGCGTCCGCCATCAAAAGCTGCACACTCTCGAAGGGGATGTGCTCGACGATATGAAACCCCGAAACCACAGCCTGGCTGTCATCGGGCAAAGCCGCCAGCGCCGTGAGCGCATCGCCGTGCTCGGCCGGAAGCCCAAGCTGATGGCAAGCCTCGAGCATGCCATCATCAAGATCCACTCCGCGCGCGTCGAAGCCGTTTTCCTGAAGCACCTCCAGCCATTCGCCGCGCCCGCAGCCCAAGTCCAACGCCGCGCACTGACGGCCCTCGTCCCGTAGCGGCGCCAGGAACGGCAGATAGGCCAGCAGCCGGGCCTTGATCATCTCACGCGAGCCGCGATAGCGGTCTTCGAAGGCCCTGTAGAACGAACTACTCATCTGATGCACTCCACCTGGGGCGGCAGCCAGGCGCTCCCCACGAACTGTTCCCTGGAAAGATTGACCACGCTGAACACCAAGGCCAGGTCGCGCCACTCATAGTTGCGCGCCACATGGCTGTCGCTGGCATGCAGTGCAATGGCGACCGAATAGGAACCCACGCCGAGCCCAGCCTCGAAGGTGAAGCGATAATCGACGCGCTCGCCCGGCTGCATCGGCCCATGCGCGCACTTCATATGGTGCGTGTTGGTGCCATATACAGGCTGGCCCAGACGATCCTTGATCACATAGCCGACCACCAGCTCATCGATGGGCTGCTCGACCCGAATGCTCACGCGCAAGCTCACCCGATCGCCCACGGCGACGACTTCGACCGGCTCACCGTTCGCGTCATGCAGGGCGACCGTCTCGATGCGGGCCTCGCCGGTGCCCGAGCGGGTCTGTACGCTGCCGTCAGCGAGCGTGGAAACCGCAACGGTCGAACCTTCCCGGTCGGCGATCAGCGCGTTGTAGTAATCCATCACCTCCTCCGGGCCGCCATCGCGCAGCACCCGCCCCTTGTCGAGGAGAATTGCCCGGTCGCAGAGCGCCAGGATGGAGTCGCGATCATGGGACACGATCAGCAACGTCGTCCCCTGCTGCCGAAACTGGCGGATGCGCTCGAAACACTTGTGCTGGAAATAGACATCACCGACCGACAGAGCCTCGTCGACAATCAGAATTTCCGGCCGGAAAGCCGTTGCCACGGCAAACGCCACCCGCACCTGCATGCCGCTCGAGTAGGTACGTACCGGATAGTCGAAATAGGGCCCGATCTCCGCAAAGGCCTCGATCTCGGAAATCGCCTGATCGACCTGGGCGGTGCTGAAACCCATCAGCCCGGCGGCGTGATAGACGTTCTGGCGGCCGCTCAGCTCCGTATTGAAGCCCATGCCCAGCTCGAGGATCGCCGCAATGCGACCATTGACATGCACCGAGCCCTCGGTTGCCTGGAGCGTGCCGGTAACCAGCTTGAGCAAGGTCGACTTGCCAGCACCATTCTGCCCCACCAAGCCAACGGCCTCACCCGGTTCGATGGCAAACGACACGTTGCGCAACACCCAGTTTTCTTCGCGAGCACGTACAGGCGCGCCAAACCAACTGGCGACGCGATGCAGCTCCGTCGCGTAGCACGGTACGCCTTGCCGAGGTTGTCCACGCTGAGCAGGCTCATAGCGCATCAACCATTTCCGGTGCCGCCCGGCGAAACATGAACAGCCCCACCGCCATCAAAGCCAGCCCCGCCATGGTCACCCAGAGCAGCGCGATGGCATCCGGCATACGCCCGTAAACCAGCACATCCTGATAGGCCGCGACGATGGGAAACATCGGATTGAGCGCCAGCAGGCCGCGGAAGGCCTCGGGAATGACATTCAACGGATAGATGATCGGGGTGAACCAGAACCACATCTGCAGGATGATCGGCACCACCTGCCCAACGTCACGCATAAACACGTTGAGAATACCGAGGATAAGGCCGATGCCCAGCGCCAGCACCAGGCAGGCGAAGGTCAGCGGCAATAGCCAGGCCAGGAGCAAGTGCGGCGGACGGCCCAGCAGCGCGAACACCAGCACCAGGGCCAGGAGCAGGAACAGGTTGTTCAGCAGGCTCGAACCAACCACGATTACCGGCAGCGTAATGCGAGGGAAACGCATCTTCTTCATCAGCGCGCCCTGCTCGATGAACAGCCCCAGGCAGCGGCTGACGATTTCGGCGAACAGGGTCCAGGCCAGAATCCCGGCCATCAGGTACTGAGCATAGGCGTAGCGATTGTCGATCCCGGGCAGCCTCGCGGCGAGCACGTTCGACAGGATCAGGCATAGATCGCAACCTGGGCCAGCGGATGGATGATCATCCAGAGCCCACCGAGGCGACTGCGAGCAAAACGCGCAGCGAACTCGTTGCGAATGGATGAGGCGACAAAACCCCGGTACGCCCAAAGGCTCTTCAGCAAAGCGAACATAGCGACTCCAGGCCGCGCCAAAAGGGTCGGCAATCATACGACGATGCCACCTGCAAGCCCAGCGCAGGGTCAGCCGGGCGTGCCGAGGCAGATCGCCGCCAGCCGCCTCGCGCTTTGCGCCCAGCTTGGCCAAGCGTCTGCCGGGCCAGCCGGAGGACCATCGTTCAGCCACTGGGCCAATGCCCGCGCCAGATCCTCCGGGCGCTCTGCCTGGAAGAAGCAGGCATGCCTACCCGCAACCTCGCGGAACACCGGGATATCGCGTGCCAGCGCCGGCAGCCCGAAGCGGGCCGCCTCAATCAGCGGCAGCCCGAAGCCCTCATCCAGGAAGCCGCCAGCAGGCCGTCCGCACGGGCATACAGCGTGGCCAGTTGCTGATCGTCGACATCCTCCAGCCAGAACAGCCGACGCTGCCAGTGCACATGGCCACGCAGCGCTTTCAGCAACTCGAGCACCGGACCACGCTCGCTCGCCTCGATGCCCTGCCAGCCTTCGGCCCCAACCAGCAGCAGATTGAACTCCACGCCAGCCTGCCACAGCAACGAACAGGCCTGCAGCGCCTGCAGATGCCCCTTGCGCGGCTCCAGCGTACCGACCATCAGCACTGTAGGGCCGCTACCCTGCCAAGGCTCGCGCCACTCGCCCTGGCTTGTCCCTGCCGGAGAAAAATCAGCCCCGTGCCAGGAGCAGTGGACGGGCAGGCCAGCACGCTCCGGGCGGTGCTCGCGCAGCCACTGGCGTAACTGCACACGGGCGGCATGGGTCACACAGATTGCCGCGTCCCAGCCCAGCACGGCATCCAGCCACGCCAGGAAATGCGGTCGCATCGAGGCGGGGAACAGCTCCGGCCGGATCGCTGGCAACACATCGTGGATCATCACTCGACAGCTGACACCGCTTTGGCGCAGCCGCTCGTATAACCCCTGTGCCTGCGCCTCGACCAGCGGGCCGGCACAGATGTCCAGCGCCAGCAGATGATCGCCTGGGGAAAACCGCACCAGTTCATCCGCAGAAACCGCCTCGATATTCATCAGCGCCGCACCGAATGCTCGGGCGTAATGGTATTGCCACTGCCCCCCGGAACGCTTGAGGTACACCGGCTCGATCCGCACGGGGGCGTCAGCGTCAGCCAGCCACTCGCGCAGCAGGGCATGGGCCACACGCTCGATCCCGGTGATGCGCGAGCCTGGCACGTCGCGCTGACATCCACCAACAGCTGCCGGCGGGGCAGCATCGCCAGGCTGTCGGCGCCCGGCACGGCGGCGTGAATCGCCTGCAGTGCCTGATGGCAAGCCTGCGCGCACCGCGCCGGTGCATGTTCACGGGCGACAAACGCCCGCGCGCGTTCGCCCAGCTCACGGCGCACCCGCGCGTCGGCACGCAAATGCTCCAGTGCGGCCACCAGCTCGCCGTTCACGAACCGATCCGGCATCTGCAACACGGCCGCCGCGGGCAGCTCGGCCATGCTGCCATGGGCATTGACGATCGTCGGCAGCCCGTGCCCCATGCAATCGAGCACGGCTGCCGAACTCTCGCCGCGGGAACAGGCACGCAGCTGTACCGCCACATCGGCCGCCGCGAGGTACAGCGCATAGGTGGCATCATCCACCCAGCCGGTAACGGTCATTCGCTCCGCCCGGCCGGCATGTGAGGCCCGGTCCCGCAGGCGCTGCACGTAGTCGTCATCGGCCGGTGCGCCGACAAAGCGCAACTGCGCGAGAGGCTCGCCGGCCAGGTCGCTGGCCAGCCATGCCTCAAGCAGCCGGTGATTGAGCTTGGTGGGCGCCAACAGCCCGAAGCTGCAGACCACAAAGGCATCTTGCGCCAGCCCCAGGGCGGCCCGAGCCTGCCGCCGCGACACGGGCCTGGGCACCTCCCGCGCCAGTGGCAGCCGCCACCAGCCCCTGCCGCCCTGCTCACCCAGCCAACGCCGTGCCAGCCGTTGCGATTCGGCGGAATGCACCAGCACCCCCCGAGCATGCCCGAGCACTGCGAGGTTGCAGGGATAACGTGCGTTAACGGCCGCTGGGTCATCGCGCAACTGGAGCAGCGGCGGATAGCCGTGCGCATGAAACAACGCCCTGGCCTTCACCCCTGCCCCGCCAGGCTGCCGCGCAAGCGCGTCGAACAATCCGCCCAGAAAAAAATCATGCAACACCACCACACCGGGCACCGCGCGCAACAGCGCAAGCATCCAGTCGTGAAAGCCGGAATTGCCGAATTGATAGAGCACAAGGTCGAACTGGCTGGCATGCCGGCGCAACCAGTCTGCATCTCGTACAGGCCCGCATCCCGGTATCGGGCGGCGCCCAGGCTCGGCCCGATCATCGATCAGTTCGATTTGGAAAAACGCGCGCAAGGCAGGCACGAGCGCGGCGGTGTAACCGGCGATACCCGTGCGGGCGGGAGGCGTAGGCGACACATAGGCCAGCCGCAGCCGCGATCCCGGCACGGGGGCGCAGCCTGTACCGGCAAGAGGGGTCACGATGTTCTTCATGCGGCCGATTATGCCATGCAGCTGCCTAGCCCCCGCCACAGAGCAAGGCAGCGGGGTGATGCCGAATGCAGGGATGGTCCAAAAGCAGCAGCACACCCCCGGCTCGACGCGCCCCGCTCTAGCAAGCCCTGATATTTGCTATCATCGTCGCCGCAACGCGGCGCGGCATGAACATACGCCAGGATTTTTTCAAGGAGGAACCATAGCGAGATGAGACAGATACTGACCCAAGGCGACCTCGACGGCGCCTGTTTTCTCTATTGCCTGGCCAATACCGCTCAAGCGCTGACCTGTAAGCCGGTGGACGCGGCCGACTGGATCCGGGGCATTCTCGCCCTGCCTTTCGATATGCGCGACTTTATGGCCGGTAGAGGGACCGAAAAGCTGGACAAGGATCCGGACAGCCTTGTTGCGCTGGCTCGCGGCTTTTTGCGTGAGCTGGGCGTTAATTCAGTGATCGTCTGGCAAGACCCGATCCGCTCGCTCCAGCAGCTGCGATCACTGGCCACCGCGCATCAGGTCGTGATCATGGCGGTCCATAACGATGCACACTGGGTAACCGTCGTCGATGTCAGCGAAGAGGAAGTATTCGTGGCGTGCTCTGTCCAGGCGCTCGACGGGGCGCAGTCGTCCTTGGAGCAGGTGTCTCCCAATTTCGGGCGCTACTACAATCAGCGGGTTTCATTTGCCAAGCTCAAAGCCAAGCCGGGCCATGGACTGAGTGTTTCACTTGCCTGATCGTACGGGCATATGGGCAGCACAACGGCACTAACACTCACACCCAGCCCGCAAGAGCTGGAGGCAGGGACCAATGTAGGAGCGGGCCGCGCCCGCGATCGCGCGCATGGCCCGCTCCTACAGAATTAGCTGAACGGACTCATGCTGTGCGGAGGTTTTCGGGCCTTCAGGCCACTCAGCAACAACAAAGTGGGTGTCCTTTTGTTTATACGGATGGGATTGAGGTCAACGTAGGCCATCGCAGCGAGCAGCGCCCGCTCATCGAGCAGTGCCTGGCTCTTGAAGCGGCCTTCCCAGAAATGCCCGATGCAGTCGTCCTCGGCGTTGGCCTAAAACAAAGTGTCCTTTGGTTGTTTTGTTGTCTGGAAAAACCTGCCCCTCGTGAGAAGAGCCAATAAACATGGGTGCCCTTTGTGTCCCGGCGCTGGGCTTGCTGTTCCGGTGCGGAAGATCAATGCCTGTCTTCGGCACGCAGGGCTTGCACACCTTCAACCGTCAGCCCTGTGGCGTCGGCGATCTGCTCGTCACTCAGCACCCCCAGCTTGATCAGGTTACGGGCAGTCTCTTGCCTGGCTTCCAGGCGGCCTTGCTGACGGCCTTCTAGCCGCTCCTTCTTGACCAGATTCTCCAGGTTCTCTGCCAACATATCTTTGTCCTCCACCAGGCTTTCGAGCCGTTCCAGGTTGACCCCGGCTGCCAGCCGATGCAAATGGCGCTTGAGCCAGCGGGTGATGATCCGGTCGGTGCGCCCCTTGTTGGGGTCGGCCTGGATGATCGCCACCACACGATCCACGGCCCGCTGCAGGGCTTCCCAGCTCTCACCGGCGTTCTCGACGCTGAACACGCCGCTCAGCGGCGTTTGGCGCAAGCCCAAGTCTTCGTCAGTATAGCGGCCCTCGTCAACCAGGTAGTAGCGCAGGTGCGGCTGGTAGACTTGCAGGAACTCGGGCGGTTCCGGCTGCACCATCTCATGGATATCGAGCGGGGCCGTCCAGGGCTTCGAGCCGTTGTAGAGCACCACCGGAAACACCGGTGGCAGGCCTTGGCCGGGGGTGATGACCTTCTGCTTGAGCAGCTCGCTGTAGAAGCAGGCGACGTAGTGCATCAGCCGAATCGGCATGGTGCGATCCACCGTCGACTGGAACTCCAGCAAGATGCACAGGAATACTCGCTGGGTCATGCCCTGCCAGGCCACCTCCACCGACCACACCACGTCCTCGATCTTCTCCTCGAACAGCGGTGTGATGTAATTGCCGCTGTGGTTCTCGAGCGTCGAGAAGTCCATCAGCCCGGCGATATCGGACGGGGCAAAGCCTTCGATCAGCTGCTGAACGAACTCGGGGTAGCTGAACAGCTCCTTGTACCCGGTGTCGTGGTGGTTGCTGGCCATGTAGCCTCCCTGGCGATGGGTGGCCGACAGGATACCACGCCGCCAGACCTGCCCCTTGCGGCCAGGCCCTGCTCGAGTAAGTGGGTGTCCCTTTGTGGGTGTGCCCCTTTTCGGCCGTAGGAACGGGCCATGCCCGTGAACCGCGTAGCGGAAGAAAGGAAAACGTGGTCTGTCCCCTATTGTTTCCCGCAGCCGCTCCCGGCTCAGATGATTGCCATCAAAGTGGAATCGCCATTAGTGGTACCTTGATGCGCTCGACATCGTCCGGGATCTGGGTGTAGCAGCAAACGGGAGTAATCAAGTAGCCGCCAGATACGTAGTAAGCAACAAACGTCGACAGCGTGATGCCTTCGAACTCTTTGTCATTCCAGATCAACCCACTGTCCTTTAGAAACTGCTGAATCAGCGGCTGTGCCTGCCGCTCAAACTCAGCATCCAATTCGGATTCACGATTCGATGCCCAGGCTCGAAATAGTGGCAAAAGAGGCCACGGATAGCGAACCCTCAGGCATAAAACATCTGCTTTGGCATCTGCACACTTCGACCACTTTTCGTTCATAACGTCTCCTTCAAGTAAAAAACCCTGCCCCTCGTGAGAAGGACAGGGTTCGTAGGCTGCTTAATCTTTGGCGTAACTTGATTTAACAGTACGCGTCAATGACCGACCGTGCGGTTGCTCACCGTTACCGGCAATCACTTCGCATGGAATCCCGTTGAGCTTCGGCAAAACACGGCCATTCAACCAAGTTGTAATTGATGTTGTTTGACTTGCTGCGTTTGTGTAATCGTATGCCGCAACCTCCTGATCTTCAGGGCATCGCAACACAATCCGGATACCCTCTACCTCCCAAACCTTGTCTTCAAATTCAGACGCCTTCATCCAGAACACTCCTTTTTCTATGTACTTGTAAAAAACCCTGCCCCTCGTGAGAAGGACAGGGTTCGTAGGCTTACACCTCAAGCCCCGGTGTGCTGGGGCTTGTCACCCGAGGGTGATTAGGCGATTTCCAGGATGTTGTTGCCGGCGCTGCCGTTGTACGAAGCGCCCGTACCCAGGTCCACCTGGCCGACGATCATGACGATCATGTCTTCACCGGCGGTGAAGGCATCGGCGTTGCTACCGCCGCCGGTGTGGGCCACGTCCTGCACGATGAAGGTGTTGCCACCGCGCTGGAACCAACCCATTTCGCCTTCGGCCAAGGTCTTGATGGCCTGGTTGGCGTAGTTGAGCAGGGTTTCATCGGCACCGACCGACAGAGCGATCTTGCTCGCGCTGAATTTGTTGGCACCAGCCAGCTCGATCACGTCGCCGCTGTCCACACCGTTGATCACGGTGTAGGCGTCCAGCGTGCTGCTGGCACCGGCGCTGATGACGAACTTGTCGGCACCTTCGCCACCGTACAGGTTGACACGCAGACCACCGTCCACCGTCAGGGTGTCGTCACCGGCACCACCGTACAGCGCAACGTCGTTAGCGTTGGCCGTCAGGTCGTCGGCAGCGGTGCCGCCCTTGACCACCAGCTCGTTGACCGCAGCGGTGAAGGTCAGCACGCCTTCCAGGGTGGAGGCATCGACTTCTTCCAGGGTCGAATCGACAGCCACCAGGGTGATGTCGCCAGCACCGGTGACATTGACCTTGGTGAGCGTGTCGCTCGTCACGGCCAGGGTCACTGCGGAGAGGACGTCATCAGCGCCATTGTTGTCGGCGTCGACGAAGGGGTCGGTGGTGGTGATGTTGATGGTTTCCACGCCATTGGCGACCACGGTGCCGACGTTAGCCGTCGGCAGTTCGGCCGTCACGATGTTCAGCACGTCGGTTGCGCCGGTTGCGTCCTTCATGTTGACCACGGCACCGGTGCCCGCACCAGCCAGTTCCAACGTGCCACCGTCGAGCAGGTTGTCGAGGGTGAGTTGGGAGGAGGTGACGGCTTCCACACCGCTGACTGCGCCAACTCCTGCTGCGCCATTCTGGTTCACGGTCAGGCCACTGACGACAGTAGCACCACCGGTGGCGCTGGTGAAGGTGAGGACACCCGACGCATTCGTCACGGTGTAACCAGTACCAACAGCCGTAACGATGGCTGTGGCGATGTCGTTGGCGGAAGCGCTAGCGGACAATGCTGCGGTGGTGTAGGTCGTGCCGTTGATGGTGACGGAGACGGTGTTGTTGGCCACGATGCCGGCGTCTACGGTCAGGGCCAGGGTCTTGACCTGCTCAGCATCCGTCGTACCCGCCGAGATGACGTACTTGATGTCATCCAGGTTGTCGAGGTTGACTGCATCTTGCGCCGTCGTGGCGACAGCGTTCAGGCTCAGCTTGTCGAAGCCGGAGATCTTGGCTTCGAAGGTGGTGCCGGTGGAAGCGCCAGCGGCGTCAGCGGAGTCCATCACCAGGGTGTTGCTGCCCGTGCCGCCGTCGATGTTGGCGGCCAGGGAGGTCGTGCCAGCGGCCAGGGTGATGGTGTCGTCACCGGCGCCCAGTTCGATGGCCTTGTTCACCGTAGCGTCCGTCAGGGTGACGTTGTCGTTGCCTTGGGAGAGGACGTACTTGTCGAACGTTGCAGCAACGTCGGCGGTCTTGGCGGAGACGGACACCGTCACACCACCGGTGTTGTCGGCGGCGGAGAAGGACTTGAGCTTGCCAGCGCCCACGCCTGCAGCACTGATGTCACCCAGGTTCACCGCGCCAGCACCCTTGACGACCACGGTTTCCAGAACGTCGTCGTAGTTACCACCGATTTGCAGCGTCAGGTCGACACCCGCGTCGATGGTCAGGGACTTGACGTCTTCAGCGACCAAGTCAAAGCTGGAGGCCGTACCGGTGGTGGTGAGGGTCAGGGTTTCGACAGCACCATTGGTACTCAGGTCGACCGTCTTGCCACCTGCATTGGTAATGCCATTCGCATTCAACGCCAGGGTGGTGGAGGTGGAGGTGAGCTTCGTGTCGCCGCTGGAGTTGGTCAGGTTCAGCGTGGTCAGGGCGTCCAGCGACACGCCGCCGCCCAGAGTGGCATCGTTAAAGCCGTTCAGGGTGATGGTCTTGATGGCTGCGGTGGCGCTGTCATCCACGACCACATCGCCCAGGGTGACGGTGTTGGTGGTGGCAACGCCGCCCGAGGCACCAGAGCCAGCGGTGAAGGAGGTTTTGGTCGGGGCTGCAGTGCCGCCCAGAGCAATAACGTCACCCACAGTGGAAGCCGCCGTGAAGGTTACGGTTGCGCCGCTGGCAGCACCACTGGTGAAAGCTGCCGTGTTGCTGGCGCCAGAGTAGGTGCCGTTGGCGGTGGGGCCGCCCTTGTCTTGCGTGTCGGCGGTGCCCAGATTGGCAAAGGCGGCGGCCACTTGCTCGGCCGTCAGCGCCTTGCTGGCGGTGAAGGTCAGGTTATTGACGGTGGCGGTTTGGCCGGCAGTCATCGCCTTGAAGGTCACCACGGTCTGGTCTGCAACTGCTGCAACCACCGGGGTGGTGAAGGTGGTGACGGAAGCGTTCTGCGTCACGGTCACGTCGGTGGTCTTGCTGTCGCCGGTGACGGTGGTGGTGCCGACTGCAAGCGCCCGTTTTTGCCGGCTACGGTTGCCGTGCTGGTGGCGTTGACGGTGACGTCAACCGTGCTGCCGCCCTCAACCTTGATATTTTGGGCAGCGTTGTTGAGGCCAGTGCCATCGTCATTCAGGTTCTGCACGACCTTGACAGCGCCGGAGGCGGCTTGCTTGAGGCCCACTTCGATGTCGCCAGTAGCGACGGTCGAGGTTGCCGTCACGGTGACGTCGGTGCCGCCATCCACAACGATCTTGCCGGTGGTCTGCTTGGTGTCGGTGACGGTAATGGTGCCGACGGCGTTGTCGGTAGCCGTGCCATTAGAAACAGTGATGTCGTTGGCAGCGGTGCTGTCGTTCACGACGATGTTCTTGCCGCCGTCGATGGTGATGTCACCGGTGGCGCCCGAAACGCCGATGTCGGTGGTGGCGGCGGCGGTCAGCGTGGCGTCAGCGGAGAACGTGGAGTTCAGCGCGGTCACGCCGGTGATGCCGGGGGCATTGGTGAGGTCAAGCGTGACAGCATCCGAACCGCGTGCATTGATGGTCTGCACGTTGCTGATGGCAATGCCGCCAGGCAGTGCAGCAGGAGCAGCAGCAGTGCCCACCATGTTCAGCGTCATGCTGTTGTTACCCAGGCCGCCGTTGATGCTGTCGAGAGCGTTCAGCGTCGAGTTGGTGGGCGTTGTTCCATCAATCAGCGCGACGATAGTGTCATCGCCATCGGTGCCGGTGGAGCCGGCCGAGCCGATCAGGCCGGGGACGGTGTCGATGCCGGTGGTCAGCGTGAAGGTCTGGCCCACACCGCCGATGGTGGAGGGGTCGCGCACTTCGCCCACCACGTCGGCCACGGTGAAGGTGGCGCCGCTGGTGATGGTGGTCTTGACCGTGTAGGACTCGGGCAGTTCCGTGGCCGCGTCGTTTTGCGGGATCAGGTTGAATGCGTTGGAGTCGGTTGCATCCACGGCGATGGTGACGATTTGCGGGTTGAGCGCACCGCTGCCAAAGTCGTTGGCGGCGGTCTGGCCTGCAGTGCCGTCGCCAGGAATCACGCGCACTTCGGCGGTGATGGCTTCTTGCACGGCTTCGGAGGCACGCAGCACGTATTCGATGGTCTGGCCTTCTTCCACGTAGGTGGCAGCAGCCACGGGCACCAGTTCAAACGTCAGCGGCTTGGGCGTGACGGTGATGGTGATGGTGCCGGTGGCCGTGGCGTCCAGGGCGTCGGTCACGGTGTAGCTGGCCACCACGTCCAGAGGCGCGTCCTTGTAGGTCAGGGCCTGGGCGGCGGTGTTCAGGCTGGGGTCAAAGCTGTAGGTGCCGTCGGCGTGAGCGTGAGGCCTTCCACGGCGGCGTCCAGCGCGAAGGTGATCGCGTCGTTTTCAGCATCGGTGGCAACCAGCTGGCCTTCTACCACGGCACCGGCTTCGGTGGTGGCGCCGGTAGCATCCACGGCCACTGGGGCGACGTTGTCCAGGCTGGTGTCGTTGACGGTGACGCTGGCCGACAGGCCGGTGTTGGGCAGCGTTGCAACCAGCGTTTCTACGCCTTCGGTCGTACGGTCGTTAGCCAGCTCTACGGTGAACGTCCCATCGCCATTGATGTCGGTGGTGACGGTACCCGTCAGCAGACCATTTTCGACGTCATCCGCATCTACACCGCTCAGCTCGAAGTTGTAGGTGAAGTTGGGCTGACCCGCATTCACCGTGAAGGTCACCGAAGCGCCTTCGTCGACGCTGTCAGCACTTGCAGTGAGGCTGAAAGGAACCAACCGGATAGAGCCTCAGCGTCAAAGCCCAGCTCAACCAAGGCATCACGTTGCGCAGCGGTGATAGTCTCGTCGGTCAGCGTGATGAGGCTGATGTCAGCGACCAGGGGGTTCTCCTCAGCAGCAGCCAATACGTTTTCGGCGCTGTCTTCAATTGCGAACTCAGGAGCGAACTCGAGTTCTTCTGCGTTGGCAGCACCGTCAACAACGGCTTGCGCAGCAGCAATTTGCTCGCCAATCGCGGCGATGGTGCCAGCTTCCAGCACCAGAGCGGTGTCGCTCAGGGTGTAGCCTTCAGGCAACTCGCCGCCTTCAGCAATGATAGCCAGAGCTTCAGTGAGCGTGGCGGTGCTGGTCGGCAGGTTATTCAGCGCAGCAGATACGGAAGCGGCTGTGCCATTAACATCGGCAACAATCTGAGCAGCAGCATCGAGGTTGTAATCGTCACCGGTGGCGTTGCTGTAGGCTTCGGCAACGAACACCTTGTTGTCGATCACAGCCTGGTCAGCCGGCGAGGCGTAGGTCAGGAAGGCTTGCAGCAGCTCATCAGCAGGACGGCCATCGTTGACCCAATAGTTGACTTCATCCTGGGAAGGCGTGCGCTCGAACAGATTTTTGTAGACGGCGGTGACCAGCTCGGCGCCCTGCAGGCTGCCGTAGGTGGAGAGGAACTCTTCGGAGGTGGTGAAGGCGGCAGCTGCCTGCTCCAGGGTGCGCTCGCCCGGTACGCCCTCGGTGCCGTTGATGTTTTCCAGCCACCAGTCCAGGCCCGGCTTGTCAGCGGCGCGGCCCAGCAGGGCGATATACAGTTGTTGCACTTGTGCGGAAGTAGCCATTACTTGTTCATCTCCAATATGAGTCGAATCGACATCAGGCTTCCAATCCGGAACGGAACCCGTCGGCTCCAAGCCTGTTGCCATGCCCCCCACCGGGGCATGGCCCCCTTGATGGGAAGTCGGCTTAAGCCGACCGGTGCAGATTACAGACTCGAAGCCTTTTTTCAAGCATTCCAGTCATATAACCACACGTTTCGCCGCGGCATCATAAGCGGCATGTGAAGCCTCGACAATAGCCCAGCGCCGCCCTCCTGTCGTGAAAGCCCCCTTTGCAAGCATTCAGTCCGCAAAAACCACGGCAACCGGCCGTCTCTCATCAATACGCTGCGCAACCAGGTCGATTGATGCAGCTAACCCTGGCCGCAGGCGCGCTGCTGCGGCGGCCTGGGCTCGGGACGTTGGGCAGGCTGCATTCCGGCTGTCAATGGCCTGCGACAATAGGACGTTGGTCGCGCGTGCCAATCGTCGTGACAAGTGTCGACAGCTGCGTGACACCGTGGCGCAGCAGGTAGACCAGCAGGCGCTGCGCAAGGGATGCGTGCTCGAACGCATGCAATCGCAGACGCCCTCGCTCGACCAGCTCCAGCCGCCGGGCAGGGCTGCGCACCAGCTCATCCAGTGCGGCTGCACATTCGAGCGGCCCGCAGCCGGGGAGCAGCACGCCTGCACCACCCAGGTATCGGCGACATTGCTGCCAGGGGCGTCGTAGGCAACCACCGGCAGGCCGTATGCCATGGCCTCGATGAAGGGCATGCCGAACCCCTCATGCAGGCTGAGCCCGACAAACAGATCGCTGTTGCGGTAGTGCTCGGCCAGCACCGCGTCGCTGACCTTGCCGGTGAGGGTCACCGCCGATTCGAGCCCCAGTGCGCGGATACGCTGTTCGACCTGCCGCGCGTATTCGGGAACGGTGAAGCCACCCACCAGATTGAGCCGCAGCGGCTGCCGGGCCCGCTGCCTGAGCGCGGCAAAGGCCTCCACCAGCGCCAGCTGGTTCTTGTGCGGCATGACCCGGCCAACAAACAGCAGGGTGAAGGGGCGGGGCACCGCTGCACCGGGCTGATGAACGGGTTTGACGATACGGTCGAGGTCGATCAGCAGGGGCAGCTCGATGAGCCGCTCGGGCTCATGGCCTCGCTGCAGCAGTTCTTGCAGGTTCTGTCGCGAATCGGCGATGGAGCCGACCAGCCAGTGTCGCCAGCTGGCCACCTGTTCCCAGCCCTGGGCCAGCAGGGGCTGGATCGGGTGGTCCGCGGGGAACAGGTGGCCGGGGGTGATGTTGTGGAAGACCATGAACTTGGCTTCGGGCAGGCTGCGCAACCAGGCCTCATGCGGGTTACCCAGGCCGTGGTGGACCAGCAGCGCACCCGCGCAACCGGGACGGTAATCGGCCATGGGCAAGACATCGCCGCACAGGTCCGGGTGAATCTCGGCACAGTAGATATCCGACACAACGCCAGCGCCGCGCAGCAGCTTGCGGGTGAGCAGCATGCCGTTGGTGATGCCGTCGCCAGGCGTGCAGTCGTTGGCGAACTGGTGGACTGTGGGCGGGTTAAGAGATGGCATGATTGGCCTGACCGACTGGAACGAACAAACAAGTACAGAAGCCTCGGCCCCGACGCAGGAGCGGGCCATGCCCGCGAAGGATAATCCGGCCACCGTGCGGAGCCGTTCGCGGCCAGGCCCCGCTTCCAGCAAAACCCCTCCCACGCCGCAGGAGCGGGCCATTTCGGCGAAGGGGGGTAGCTGTAGCTAGAACGATTTGCCGTTTTGCACGCGCTGCAGATCTGCCTCAACCATCAACTGGCAAAGCTGTTCAAGCGTGGTCTTCGGCTCCCAACCCAGGGCTGCCCTGGCCTTTTCAGGATTGCCAATGAGCAGGTCCACTTCAGCCGGGCGATAGAAGCGCGGATTGACCTCAACGAGGGTCTTGCCGGTACGACTGTCAATCCCGCGCTCGCCCTCCGCGGCCCCCTGCCAGTCGAGCTGGATATCCACGGCCTTGAATGCCAGCGAAACGAAGTCGCGCACGGTCTCGGTGCGGTTGGTGGCCAGCACGAAGGTGTCTGGCTCGTCAGCCTGAAGCATACGCCACATGCCTTCGACGTACTCCTTGGCAAAGCCCCAGTCGCGCTTGGCGTCAAGGTTGCCAAGTTCTAGAACATCCCCCTTGCCGAGAGCGATGCGTGCCACGGCGTCGGTGATCTTGCGGGTAACGAATTCCTTACCGCGCAGTGGAGACTCGTGGTTGAAGAGAATGCCGCTCGCGCCGAATATGCCGTAGGACTCACGGTAATTAACCGTCATCCAGTGGGCATACAGCTTGGCCACACCATAGGGGCTGCGCGGATAGAAAGGCGTGGCTTCGGTCTGCGGTATCTGCTGAACCTTGCCGAACATCTCAGAGGTCGAGGCCTGGTAGTAACGAATCGCCGGGTTGACGATACGGATAGCCTCGAGCAGGTTTACCGCGCCAACACCGGTAATCTCAGCGGTGGTGATCGGCTGATCGAAGGACACGCCGACGAAACTTTGTGCGGCAAGGTTGTAGACCTCGGAGGGCTGCGCGTGCTGCATCAGGCGGATGCTCGATGACAGGTCCGTCAGGTCATGCTCGACCAGCTCCAGTGAGGGGTGCTCGAGCACGCCGACCTCCTCAAGTCGCCAGAAGTTGACCGAGCTGGTCCGGCGATAGGTGCCGTAGACCTTGTAGCCCTTGTTCAGCAGCAGTTCGGTCAGGTAGGCGCCGTCCTGGCCGGTGACGCCGGTGATGATCGCGGTTTTGCTATTCATGCTCATTCCGTTGTTTTTCTTCCAAGGCCCGGGCCGATTCGCTGCGAGCCAACCAGAGATTAACGTTGGCAACGCTCTGCTCGGACAAGCCGCCGGCCCAACGATTCAACACCAGAAGGTTGGTGATGAAATCGTACTGAGCCTTGAGCAGATCACGCCGAGCCTTGTATTCATTCTGTACCGCAGTCAGCACATCAACCGCGTTGACGACGCCGAACTCGAAGCCGCGCTCGGCAGCCACGCTGGACCGCTCTGCCGACTCCAGCGCATTACGTGAGGCACGGATCCTTTCCACGCTGGATTGGGCGGTCAGGTAGGCGCTGGTTGTTTCCTTGACGACTTCTCGCCGCACCGCTTCCATCTGCTGCTCGGTGGAAAGCCGGTCGTTGTAAAGCGCGCGGCTACGGGCCGAGGTGGAGCCGCCACTGTAGATCGGGATCTGCACGCCAAGGCTGGCGACATAGCTATCCGAGCGAGGCGCAAGGGTGTTGTCGTAACCGACATCGCTGCGCTGAGCGCTGAGGTTGAGACTTACCGAAGGGTAATGCCCACCCCGCCCTTCACGAAGGGCGGCCTCGGCAGCCGCCAGAGCCTGTTCCTGGGCCTTGAGCGCAGGGTTCGCGGCGACAGCACGCTCGACCCAGACGCTGACGCTTTCGCCCGGCACCTGCAGCTCGACGTCCTCGCGTATACGACTGAGGCGCTCGGTCACGGGGCGACCGATGATTTCGGACAGCTCCTCGCGGCTGACGCGTACCTGATTGCGCGCCTCGACCTCCTGCGCAGCCAGTGCATCGACGCGCGCCCGCAAATCGAGTACGTCGGTCACCATGGCGAGCTGCTTTTCATAAAGCGCTTCAACCCGATCCAGGTTCTTCTGGGTAGCACGACGTTCGGCCATGACCAGTTCGAGTTCGTCGTCAGAGGCCAGCGCCACAAAATAACGCTGCGCCAGATCAACGGTCGCCTCCGCCTGCGCATCTTCCGCTTCGTACTCGCCCTGCCGCGCCCGGGCCTTGAACTCCTGGTAGTTCTCCCAGGCCTGTTTGTTATACAAGTGCTGGCTTAGCGAGAGAGCGTAGCGCTCGTTGTTGAAGCTTTCGGTGTAGGTTTCCACGTCGCGATTGGTACGGTTGAAGCTGCTGCTGGCAGTGACCTGCGGCAGCAGTCCGCCGAAAGCTTCGCGCTCGCGCTCCTTGCCAGCCTGGGCGCGAGCGTAGGCGGCGAGCACACGCGGATCCTCAAGGCGGGACTCGCGATAGAGTTGCATCAGGTTGGCAGAGTAGGTCGAGGCCGTAACCTCACCCGGCGGCGCCGCCGGTGTTTCGGCGGCCTGGGCATGAACGAGGCCGAAGAACAGGCTGAAGCAAAGAGAAGCGAAGCAGCGCACCATCAGTCCTCGATCAATGATCTGGCAAAGGCATCGGTCGCCGGCTGCATCAAATACTGCAACATGGTCCGCGTGCCGGTATTGATCAGTACCTCTGCCGGCATGCCCGGTTGCAGCGTAAGCGAGCCCAGCGCACGCGCACCCTCCTCGGTCAGCGCGACGCGCGCCAGGTAGTAGGGCATGCCCGTATCCTCATTGATCAGGCGATCCGCCGATACATGCCGGACAACACCCTTGATTACCGGCGTGGTCGAACTATTGAAGGCACTGAAGCGGATATCGGCGGGCTTGCCCACGCTTACACGGTCAATGTCGATAGGCGACACCTGAGCCTCGACGATAAGGTCGGACACCGAAGGCACGATATCGAGCAACGGCGTGGCCGGGCTGACGACACCGCCGATCGTGTGGACCTTCATGCCCAGGATCATGCCGTCTTCGGGGGCGCGGATGACGATGCGGCTCAGGCGATCTTCCAGCGCGGCCTTGCGCTCCTGCAGGTCGAACACTTTTGTCTGCACCTCGGAGAGCTGCGACACCACCTCCGAATTGAAGTCCTTATTCAGCTGGAGTATCTGCAGCTCGGTCTCACTGATCTGCAACCGGGTCTTGGTGACTTCGGACTGATGGTCGGCAATCTCGGCCTTGAGCATGTCGAGGCGGCGCTGCTGTTCGAGCAGGCGCTGCTTGTCGACATAACCCTCTGCCAAGAGCTCCGTCAGTTCGCCAATTTCATCGCGGTAGGACTTTTCCAGATTGCGCTTGGTAGCGACCATTGATTGCAAGCCAGAAATCTGCTCCTGCAGCTGTCCGACACGCTTCTGCAGAACCGCGACTTCTCCAAGCCTTGAACCACGACGGGCATTGAACACCTGGGTTTCCCCGTCCTGGGCCTCGATCGCGCGCTGGCTGCTGGTTTCGATCATTCCGCTGAAGTCTATCTGCTCCCGCCCGTCGCGCTCGGCCTGCAGCCGTGCTTCCATGGCCTGGGCAGCCACCAGCTGGCTGAGCGTCATGCCGTATTCGGCACGGACCTGGGTGTCGTCAAGCACGATCAGCGGATCGCCTGCAGCCACGACGTCTCCGTCACGGGCATGCAGTTCTTTGACGATGCCACCTTCGAGATGCTGAATGGTCTTGCGGTAGGACTGCACGGTCACTACACCGGGCGCCAGTGCGGCGCTGCCTAAAGGGGCGAAGGTGGCCCAGGCACCAAAGAGCCCAAACATCACGAAAACGATGGCAAAACCGATCAGGCGAGCCTTGCGGTCCGACGCCGGCAGGCTGGCAAGACGATCTTCGATGGCGTTGTTCATGCTGGTCATGATGGTCTCGGTTACGAGCGTGCCGCGGATTGCCCAGGCGCTACCTGGGCAATCTTCTGGGCGCTGGCTTGTTGCTTGTTGAGTTCGGCCATGACCTTGTCGCGCGGCCCATACAGGCCGATTGCTCCGTTGCTCATGACCAGCAGGCGATCGAGCTGGGCCAGGATGCTGGTGCGGTGGGTAATGATGAACACCGTGGCGCCACTGGCTTTGAGCTGCTGGATGGCCATGGCCAGCGCGCGCTCGCCGACCTCGTCGAGGTTGGAGTTGGGCTCGTCCAGGATAATCAGCCGAGGGCTACCGTAGATCGCCCGCGCCAAGCCGATACGCTGGCGCTGGCCACCGGACAGGTTGACCCCGCCCGAGCCGATCACCGTGTCATAGCCTTCAGGCAGCTGCAGGATCATCTCGTGCACGCCGGCTGTCTTGGCTGCCTGGATGACCTTATCCGGCTCCACTTCGCGGAAGCGGGCGATGTTTTCGCTGATGCTGCCTTCGAACAGTTCGATGTCCTGCGGCAGATAACCGACGTAGGGGCCCAGCTCGCGCTTGTCCCAATTGTTGATATCCGCACCATCGAGCCGCACGACACCATGCTGCGGCGCCCAGACGCCAAGCAGGGCGCGGGCCAATGTGGACTTGCCGGAGGCGCTCGGGCCTATGACTCCCACTATCGAGCCTGCCGGTACGGCGAAGCTGATGTTCTTGAGAATCGGCGTCTTGGAACCGGGCGCACTGACGATGAGGTTTTCTACCAGCACATGGCCCTCGGGCGCCGGCAGGGACATGCGTTGCGGCTCAGCCTGCTGCTCGTCCAGGATCTCGTTCAGTCGTGCGTACTGGGAGCGGGCCGAAATGAAGCCCTTCCAGCTGCCAATCATCAGGTCGATCGGCGCCAGCGCACGACCGAGCAGGATGGAGCCGGCAATCATCAGGCCGGGCGTGATCTCCTGCTTGACCGCCAGATAGGCACCCATACCCAGAATGAGCGACTGCGACAGCATGCGGAATGTCTTGGAGAACGAGGTAACCATTGCACCCTTGTCGCTAGCCTGCGATTGCAGCAGCAGAACCTGGCGCTGACGCTCGGCCCAGCGCCCCATGAGCGCTTCGAGCATGCCCATGGACTCGATCACTTCGGCGTTGCGCAGGTTCTTGTTGGTCTGCAGGTTCGCTGCGATGTTCTGCTTGTTGGCATCGGCGAGGGCCTTGCCGGTCAGCTTTTCGTTGACTACCGCAAGCATGAGCAGAACGATGGCACAGCCGATGGCAAACCAGCCGTACCAGGGGTGGAAAAGGAACATCACGCCGATATAGACGGGCAGCCAGGGCGTATCGAAAAATGCGAACAGGCCGTTGCCCGTGAGGAACTGGCGCAGCCCGGTGAGGTCACTGAGAGGCTGCGCCGACGCATCCATGCCACCGCTGTCCAGGGCCTTTTTGAAGCTCGCCCGGTAGACATCACGGCTCAGCAGGACATCCAGCCGGGTGCTCAGGCGCACCATGATGCGCGAACGCACCCACTCCAGCGAACCCATGGTGCCCATCAGAATGGTCATGATGAGCGTGAGCATCACCAGCGTCGGGATGCTGCCGCTGGTCACGACACGGCCATAAACCTGGAGCATGTAGAACGACGGCACCAGCATCAGGGCATTGACGAAGAAGCTGAAGAAGCCGACCGAGAGGAAACTGCCCTTGCACGCTTTGAGCGCGGTCGTCAGGCTGTTTTCGCGAAGGTTGCGCATGGATTCGGTACTGCCTAGCCTATCTAAGGCGGCGGAGTCTACCACCGTTATATCCACTGGAGAATGTAAACCGAGGCGGCACGATGAATGACGCCCTTGTCGGGACGCCGGAACGCAAGGTAGATTTCCGGCCCGGGGCCTCATGCCGGCCTCTATCCCTTTTGGCGCCAGCCTGATCGCTCAGCGTATTCAGGCGCCCCACAACCTGCCTCGAGCCCCCATGCGCGTCCTTCACTTTTTCAAGACCTACCTGCCGGATACCACCGGCGGTATAGAACAGGTCATCTATCAGCTGTGCCAGGGCAACCGCGAACTGGGCGTCGAAAGCCGCGTGCTGACGCTGAGCCCTGACGCTTCGCCGCAGCGCCTGTGGGTCGCGGACCATGAGGTGGTCAGGGCCCGTCAGGATCTGGTCATTGCCTCCACCGGTTTTTCCCGGGAAGCATTCGCGTTGTTCAGCGACGCGGCTCGGCAGGCCGATATCATCCATTTCCATTTTCCCTGGCCGGTAATGGATCTGGTGCACTTCGTAAGCCGGCACAGGCGGCCATGCGTCGTCAGCTATCATTCGGACATCGTCCGCCAGCGCACGCTGCTCACCTTATACAAGCCGCTGATGCAGCGCTTCCTGGCGAGCATGGACCGCATCATCGCTTCCTCGCCGAATTATCTTGAAAGCAGCGAGGTCCTGGGCCGGTACCGAGACAAGACGGTAGCCATCCCCTTCGGCCTGGACCGTCGGGCCTACCCCGAGCCTTCGACCGAGCGCCTGACCTATTGGCGCGGACGCCTGCCGGCGCGCTTTTTCCTGTTTGTCGGCGTACTGCGTTACTACAAGGGGCTGGAGTATTTGCTCGAGGCGGTGGCCGGCACTGGCTGGCCAGTAGTCATCGCCGGCGCAGGCCCAGAGGAAGCCAACCTCAAGGAACAGGCACGCCAGCTAGGGCTTGATCATCTGATCTGGACCGGGCGGATAGCCGACGAGGACAAGGCCTGCCTGCTGCAGCTGTGCCACGCATTCGTCTTTCCGTCCCACCTGCGCTCGGAGGCATTCGGCATTTCCCTGCTGGAGGCGGCCATGTATGGCAAACCAATGATCTCCTGCGAGATCGGCACGGGCACGACATTCGTCAACCTGGACGGCGTTACCGGTATGGCCGTCCCGCCGGCCGACTCGCCCGCATTGCGACGGGCCATGGGCCAGCTCTGGGAGAATCCGGCTCTGGCCGCCGAGCTGGGCGCGAATGCGGCGCGCCGCTTCGAGGAGCAGTTCAGTGCGCAGCGCATGTGCGAGCAAACGGTACAGGTCTACCGGGACGTATTGCAGGGCCGCTAGAGCGAAACTCAGCGCTCGGGGACCAGCACGTCTACCCTTCGCCCCTTGGCCGCATAGGCTGACATAAGGCCCTCGCGCAGTTGCTGCTTGGCGCACGCCTCGCCATGCACCAGCCGCACCTCGCTCGGCCAGCGCCGCATCACGGTGATGAAGCCAAGCAGCCCATTCCGATCGGCATGCGCCGAGTAGCCACCAATGCTTTCAATACCGGCGCGGATGTCCAGCCGCTGGCCATCGAGCTCGACGTAGCCACCGCGAGGGCCGAAGCGCTGGATGGCGTGCCCAGGGGTGCCGGCAGCCTGGTAACCGACGAAAAGAACGTTGTGCCGCCGATCCTCGAGCATCGCCTTCAGATAGTTGACGATGCGCCCGCCGGCGCACATGCCGCCACCGGCGATGACCACGGCCGGCCGCGCCGTTTCGGCCAGGTGGCGGACCATGCTCAGATGCTGGTCGTGGCTGTCGACGGTGAGCAGCTGGTCGAATGCCATCGGATCGCGCCCCTCGCGCAGCCGACCCTGCGCTTCGTCATTCCAGAACGGGCGCAGCTCGCGGTATGCCTCGGTGAAGCGACTGGCCAGCGGCGAGTCGAGGATGATCGGCAGCTGCCGCCAGCCGGCACCAGACGCAGGGCCGGCCCCGGCATGGGCCTCGAAGATGATCTGTTCCAGCTCGTAGAGCAGCTCCTGAGTGCGGCCAATGCTGAAGGCCGGGATCAGCACGCTGCCGTCGTCGGCCAGCGCCTTCTCGATCAGTCGCTTCAGGCGTTGCCGGCGCTGGGTTCGATCCTCGTGCTGGCGGTCGCCATAGGTGCTCTCCAGCACCACCACGTCGGCGCCGGCCGCCACTTGCGGCGGGCGCAGCAAGGGCGCATGGGGCGCACCGAGATCACCCGAGAACAGCACACGCCGACGTGCCTGGCCAGGACGCCTGATGTCCACCTCGACATAGGCCGAGCCGAGGATATGCCCGGCGCGCTGCAGGCGGATGCGCGCCCGCAACGACGACGTGTCGCTGAGGGTGAACCAGCGGTTGTAGGGCAGCGCGATCAGACGCCGCTCGACGAGCGCGAGATATTGCTCGACCTTGTGCTGGTCACGACTGATGCCGAGACGAAAGGCGTCCTCGAGCACGATCGGCAGCAGCCGGGCAGAAGGCTCACTGCAGAGGATGGGGCCACTGAAGCCTGCGGCCAGCAGGTAGGGAATGCGGCCGACGTGGTCGATATGCACGTGGGTTGCGACCAGCGCACGAATGCCGGCCAGGTCGAACTCGATATCCAGACTGCCGGCCCCGGCCCGTCCCGGCGAGGTATCGGCCCCCTGGAACAGCCCGCAATCGACCAGCAGGCTGAAACCGGTATCCAGGCGCAGCTGATGACAGGAGCCGGTGACGCCATCGGCGGCGCCGTGATGAAGGATTTCCATGACTCGTCCCTGAGTGTCGAAAACACAGGGGACCTTAGCCGGAAAATGCTGCAGCGGCCATTGGCCAGGTCACAGTTAACGACTGCACCCGCCAAACAATGGAGCCCATGGGCGGACTTGAACCGCCGACCTCTCCCTTACCAAGGGAGTGCTCTACCGCTGAGCTACATGGGCATAACGAAGGGCGAGCACTCTAAGCGTCTAATGCAGGAAAATCAACAAGTTGCAGGTCGCCTCGGGTAGCGCCGGGCGGGCAAGCCGGTGGATGGCTTCGGCCATCCACCCTACGCCTGTCGGCAGCACAAAGCGAAGCTGCCCTCAGGATGGATAGCCGCACTCATGACCAGAATAGGCCCGCCTTCGCCGGTCACACCTGCTTGTAGATCACCGAACCCTCGTCCTTGAAGCGCGAGGACTGCTCGGCGAAACCGGCCTCGATGGCCTTCTGCTCGTCGGTCAGGCCGTGTTCGGCGGCGTATTCACGCACTTCCTGGGTGATCTTCATCGAGCAGAACTTCGGCCCGCACATGGAGCAGAAATGCGCCACCTTGGCCGACTCCTTGGGCAGGGTCTCGTCGTGGAAGGCGCGCGCGGTGTCCGGGTCCAGGCCGAGGTTGAACTGGTCTTCCCAGCGGAACTCGAAGCGCGCCTTGGACAGGGCGTTGTCGCGAATCTGCGCACCAGGATGGCCCTTGGCGAGATCTGCAGCGTGCGCGGCGATCTTGTAGGTAATGATGCCGGTCTTCACATCATCCTTGTTCGGCAGGCCGAGGTGCTCCTTCGGCGTGACGTAGCAGAGCATGGCGCAGCCGAACCAGCCGATCATCGCCGCGCCGATGCCCGAGGTGATGTGGTCGTAGCCAGGGGCGATGTCGGTGGTCAGCGGGCCGAGGGTGTAGAACGGCGCCTCGTCGCAGCATTCCAGCTGCTTGTCCATGTTCTCCTTGATCATGTGCATCGGCACATGGCCGGGGCCTTCGATCATGCATTGCACGTCGTGCTTCCAGGCGATCTTGGTCAGCTCGCCGAGGGTTTCCAGTTCGCCGAACTGCGCGGCGTCGTTGGCATCGGCAATCGAGCCCGGACGCAGGCCGTCGCCCAGCGAGAAGCTGACGTCGTAGGCCTTCATGATTTCGCAGATTTCCTCGAAGTGGGTGTAGAGGAAATTCTCCTGGTGATGCGCCAGGCACCACTTGGCCATGATCGAGCCACCACGGGAGACGATGCCGGTGACGCGCTTGGCAGTCAGCGGTACATAGCGCAGCAGGACGCCGGCGTGAATGGTGAAGTAGTCCACGCCCTGTTCGGCCTGCTCGATCAGGGTGTCGCGGAACAGCTCCCAGGTCAGGTCTTCGGCGATGCCGCCGACCTTTTCCAGCGCCTGGTAGATCGGCACGGTGCCGATCGGCACCGGCGAGTTGCGGATGATCCACTCGCGGGTTTCGTGGATGTGCTTGCCGGTGGACAGGTCCATCACGGTGTCCGAGCCCCAGCGGATGCCCCAGGTCAGCTTGGCCACTTCTTCCTCGATGGAGGAGCCCAGCGCCGAGTTGCCGATGTTGCCGTTGATCTTCACCAGGAAGTTGCGGCCGATGATCATCGGCTCCAGCTCCACGTGGTTGATGTTGGCCGGGATGATGGCGCGGCCGCGGGCGACTTCCGAGCGGACGAATTCGGGGGTGATTTCCTTGGGAATGGCCGCGCCGAAGCTCTGCCCGGCATGCTGCTCGACCAGCAGGCCGGCCTCACGCGCCTCGGCGAGCTTCATGTTCTCGCGGATGGCGACGTACTCCATCTCCGGCGTGATGATGCCCTTCTTTGCATAGTGCATCTGGCTGACGTTGTGCCCGGCCTTGGCCCGGCGCGGGTTACGCACATGGGCGAAGCGCATGGCGGAAAGTTCGGCATCGTTGAGGCGACGCTGGCCGAATTCGGAGGACAGGCCCGGCAGCTTCTCGGTGTCGCCGCGCTCTTCGATCCAGGCGCTGCGCACGTCGGCCAGGCCCTTGCGCACATCGATCGTGACGTTCGGGTCGGTGTAGGGTCCGGAGGTGTCGTAGACAGTGACCGGCGCGTTGATCTCGCCACCAAAGGCGGTGGGCGTCACGTCCAGGCTGATCTCGCGCATCGGCACGCGGATATCGGGCCGCGAACCCTGCACGTAGACCTTCTGCGAACGCGGGAAGGGTTGAATGGATTGCTGGTCGACCTGGGCGCTTTCGCTCAGATTCTTGTTGCTTTGCACGCTCATCGGCTTCTCCTGGGAAATGTCGGAGCGAACCTGAGCAACACGGCGGATCAAGGGCACAGGGGGCCGCAGTGGCGGCGAGAGGCTCGCCGGTACCGCGGGCGAGGACATCTTGTTCCCTACGCAGGCCTTAACCTGATCAGGTTCAACGGGATCCGGAACTGTCCGATCTCAGCCCATGGCTCTGGGCACCCCGACAAGAACGAACCCGAGTCTAGAGGAGAGCGTTGGCGAATGCCATCGGCAACCGGCCAGGCGTCCGACCAGCGGGTCACAATCAGTCCGACGAACCACCGCGATGACCGCTTGCCAGCCCGCAACGACGCCTGTTGCACGCGCCTTGACCCTCCAACACCTGCCGCTTAGCCTTCAGCGCTACGCCCACCCGAGGATGGACCCATGTTTCGCAAACTTCCCCTGGCCCTCGCCCTGGCCGCATTGACCAGCGGAGCGGCTCTGGCCGCGCCCGAGGCGCCCCTGGCCAGCCGGACGGACCTGATCAGCGTCTACCAGCAGGCGGTCAACAATAATGCCGATCTCGCCGCGGCCCGCGCGCAGTTCCGTGCCACCCAGGAAGTCGTTCCGCAGGCACGCGCCGGCCTCCTGCCGAACCTGAGCGCCGGCGCCGAGCTCAGCGATACCGAAACGGACGTGGACACCAGCCTGGGCAACCGCAACCTCTCGCGCAGTGGCACCACCTACCAGGCCGTGCTCAGCCAGCCGCTGTTCCGCGCCGACCGCTGGTTCCAGCTGCAAGCGGCGCAGGCGCTGAGCGAGCAGGCCGCCCTGCAGTACTCGGTGGCCGAGCAGGATTTGGTGCTGCAGAGCGCCCAGGCCTATTTTTCGGTGCTGCGCGCGCAGGACAACCTGGCGGCGATCAAGGCCGAAGAGGCCGCCTTCAAGCGCCAGCTGGACCAGGCCAATGAGCGTTTCGACGTCGGCCTGTCGGACCGCACGGATGTCCTCGAAGCCCAGGCCGGCTACGACACCGCGCGCGCCAACCGGATGATCGCCCAGCGCCAGGTCGACGATGCCTTCCAGGCGCTGTTCACCCTGACCAACCGCGAATACCTGGCACTCGAAGGCATCGAGCATGGCCTGCCCGTGCTGCCGCCGGTGCCGAACGACGCCCGCGCCTGGGTCGATACCGCCACCCGGCAGAACCTCAACCTGCTGGCCGCCAACCATGCCGTCGACGCCTCCGAGCAGACGCTCCGCCAGCGTCGCGCCGGTCATGCGCCCACGCTGGATGCCGTGGCCTCCTATCGCAAGGGTGACAACGACGCCCTCGGGTTCGCCAACAGCGGGATGGCCGACGCACTGCCCGGTTTCCCCCGCTACAACGGTGACGTCGAGCAGCGCAGCATCGGCCTGCAGCTGAACATACCGCTCTATACCGGCGGCCTGACCAGCTCCCAGACCCGCGAGGCCTACTACCGGCTCGACCAGACCGAACAACAGCGCGAAAGCCTGCGCCGCCAGGTGGTCGAGGCCACGCGCAACCTGCACCGGGCGGTGAACACCGACATCGAGCAGGTCCAGGCACGGCGGCAGTCGATCATCTCCAACCAGAGCGCGCTGGAGGCAACGGAGATCGGCTACCAGGTCGGCACCCGTAACATCGTCGATGTGCTCGACACCCAGCGCCGCCTGTATGCGGCGGTACGCAACTACAACGACGCGCGTTACGACTACATTCTCGATACGCTTCGCCTGAAGCAGGCCGCCGGCACCCTCAGCCCGGACGACCTCGCCGAGCTGTCGCGCTACCTCAAGGCGGACTACGACCCGGATCAGGACTTCCTGCCCCCGGATCTGTCGCAGAGCGTCGGCCAGCCGGTGCGGGTCGATTATTGAGACAGAGTCTGCGAGGACTCGCTTGAGCCATGATCGGGTGGGCTTCAGCTCACCCGACCTCTCCGAGCGCCCCGCCGCTCACAGGCGCGTTCACCCGCCAGGCCGCTACCGGCCAAGCAAGCGCTCGAGTCCCGCCAACAGCCGTTGCAGCGCGCCCTGGTTGGCCTTGAGCACGCGCAACCCGGCGTCACGCATGCCTTGCGCGACCGCCGTATCGCACCAGAGCTCGCCAACCGCCCTCGCCAGCTGCTCGGCATCCGCCACTTCGCGCAGCGCACCGGCCTCGCGCAGTTGCGCTGCGATCTCGAGGAAGTTGAACAGGTGCGGCCCGCTGAGCACCGGCTTGCCCAGCGCCGCCGGTTCCAGCAGGTTGTGCCCCCCGTTGGGCACCAGGCTGCCACCGACGAACGCCACGTCGGCAAGCGCAAACAGAAACAGCAGCTCGCCCATGGTGTCACCGACCAGCACCTGCGTTTCGCCCTGAACCGCTTCGCCGGTCGAGCGCCGAACCGCGCTCAGGCCTTCGCGGCGGCAGAGTTCGAACACCGAGGCGAAGCGCTCCGGATGCCGCGGCACCAGGATCAGCAGGGCGTCAGGGTGCGCCGCGAGCAGGGTGCGATGCGCGGCGAGCACGATTTCGTCCTCGCCCTGGTGAGTGCTCGCCGCTATCCAGACCGGGCGATGCTGCGCCTGCCATTGCCCACGCAGTTGCTCGGCCCGCTGCGGCACCGCCGGGTCGATGCTCAGGTCGAATTTGATCGAGCCGGTGACCTGCACACATGCGCTGCGGGCACCAAGCCGGCGAAAGCGCTCGGCCTCGGCTTCGGTCTGCACCGCGATCAGCGCCAGTTCACCGAGCATTGGCGCGGTCAGCCCGGAAAAGCGTGCATAACCGCGCGCAGAACGTTCGGACAGGCGGGCGTTGGCCAGTGCCACTGGAATGCCGCGCTGCGCACACTGATGAATGTGGTTCGGCCAAAGTTCGGTTTCCATCACCACCGCGAGCCGCGGACGGGCCCGCTCGATGAACCGCGCCGCGGCCCAGGGCAAGTCGTAGGCAGATAGCAATGCTGCACGCTGTCGCCAAACAGCGCACGGATGCGCTCGGAACCGGTCGGCGTCATGCAGGTGACGGTGATCGGCAGTTGCGGATGGCGCGCCATCAGCTGGCGAATCATCGGTGCCGCGGCAATGCTCTCGCCCACCGACACGGCATGCACCCAGATGCCGCCGGGACGCAACGCCGGCAGCCCGAGCGCAAAGCGTTCACCGATGCGCTGCCGATAGGCCGGCGCACGGCGTCCGCGCCAGAACAGACGCAGCAGGATCAGGGGCAAGCCGAGGTGGAACAACAGCGTATAGAGGGTGCGATTCATGGGCGCGGAGCTTAACAAGCCGCCTGGCCGCGAGCCACAGCCGCTGCCGGGCGAACTTGTCAGCGGGAGCACGACCGAACGATATGGCCCTCGTCACCAACAGGATTGCGTCATGTCCGGCTACCTCTACCTGGCTATCGCCATCTGCGCCGAAGTTGTCGCCACCACCTCGATGAAAGCTCTGGCCGGCTTCAGCCGCCTCTGCCCTTGCTGCTGGTGGTCACCGGCTACGGCCTGTCGTTCTGGATGCTTGCCCTGGTGGTTCGCACGATCCCGGTGGGCATCGCCTATGCCATCTGGGCCGGGCTCGGCATCGTACTGGTCAGCATCGCGGCGGCGATCCTCTATCGGCAGCACCTGGACCTGCCGGCCGTGCTGGGCATGGCGCTGATCATCGCCGGCGTGGTGGTCATCCAGTTGTTCTCCGGCAGCACCGGCCACTAAGCTGCTGGCGGACTGCAGTTATACTGCGCGACCGGTTTCTCCAGATGAGGTCTGCACATGCCCGAATCCCTCAGCACCGACGTCCTGATCGTTGGCGGCGGCGTCGCCGGCCTCTGGCTCAACGCACGCCTGCGCCGGCAGGGCTTCGCGACGCTGCTGGTCGACAAGGGAACGCTGGGCGGCGGGCAGAGCGTGAAATCCCAGGGCATCATTCACGGCGGCACCAAGTACGCATTGCACGGAGCGCTGACCGGCGCCTCGGAAGCCATTGCCGATATGCCGCGGCGCTGGCGCGAAGCGCTCGACGGCACCGGCGAGCTGGACCTCTCCGGCGTGCGCCTGCTGTCCGACGCGCATTACCTGTGGTCGCCAGGCACCCTGGCCGGCAACCTCACCAGCTTCTTCGCCAGCAAGGCCGTGCGCTCGCGGGTCGGCCAGGTCAAGGGGGACGAGCTGCCGCCTGCGCTGCAGCATCCGCGCTTCAAGGGCAAGGTCTACCGCCTTGCCGAGCTGGTTCTCGACGTGCCCAGCCTGATCGCTCGCCTGGCCGAACTCGCCGGGCCCAGCCTGCTGGCTGCCGAGCGGATCGAACCGCTGCGCGAGGGCGACGAACTGGTCGGTCTGCGAGTCGATGGCCGTGACATCCGCGCGCAGCGCATCGTCTTCAGCGCCGGCGGCGGCACGGCCGAGCTGCTCGGCGCGCTCGGCCTGCAGCAACCGGCGATGCAGCGCCGGCCGCTGCACATGGTGCTGGTCAAGGCGCCGACCCTCAAGCCGCTCTATGCCCACTGCCTGGGCGGCGGGCCGAAGCCGCGCATCACCGTCACCAGCCATCCCACCGAGGACGGTCAGTGGCTGTGGTACCTGGGCGGCGAACTTGCCGAAGCCGCGGGCGTTGCACGCGACGAGGCGAGCCAGATCGCCGTGGCGAAGAAGGAGCTCGCCGAGCTGGTGCCCTGGCTCGACCTCTCCGAGGCGCAGTGGGCGACCCTGCGCATCGACGCGCGGAACCGGCGCAATCCAGCCAGGCGCGACCGGACAACGCCTTCTCGCCGAACAGGGCCGCCTGCTGGTGGGCTGGCCGACCAAGCTCGCCCTCTCGCCGGACTTCGCCGATCGCGTCGAGGCGGCGCTGGCCCGTGACGGCATCCGCCCCGCCGCGCATGCCGCACTGCCGGCCCTGCCCCGTCCGCCGACCACCGGGCCGTTCTGGGAGGGTTTGCTGTGACGATGCCAAGCCTGCATGGGCTGCTCCGGCCGCTGGGCAGCACCGGCCTGCTGGTATCGCCACTCGGCCTCGGCACCGTCAAGCTCGGCCGCGATCAGGGCGTAAAGTACCCCAGCGGCTTCCGCATCCCGGACGATACCGAGGCGGCCGCGCTGCTCGACCAGGCCCGGGCGCTCGGCATCAACCTGATCGACACCGCACCGGCCTATGGTCGCAGCGAGGAGCGTCTCGGCCCGCTGCTCGCCGGGCAGCGTGACGCCTGGGTCATCGTCAGCAAGGTCGGTGAAGAGTTCGAGGATGGTCAGTCCCGCTTCGATTTTTCCCCCGCCCATACGCGACGCTCGGTAGAGCGCAGCCTGCAACGCCTGCAGACCGATCGCCTGGAGCTGGTACTGGTGCATTCCGATGGCCACGACGTCGAGGTTCTGCGCGACAGCGGCGTCTACGAGACCCTTGCCGAACTCAAGCGCGAGGGCAAGATTCTCGCCTTCGGCCTGTCCGGCAAAACGGTCGAGGGTGGCCTGCTCGCCTTGGCCGCCGGCGACTGCGCCATGGTCACCTACAACCTCAACGAGCAAAGCGAGCGTCCGGTACTGGACTATGCTGCGGCGCACGGCAAGGGCATTCTGATCAAGAAGGCGCTGGCCAGCGGGCATGCCTGCCTGGCACCGGGCGAAGACCCGGTGCGCAAGAGTTTCGAGCTGATTTTCGGCCACCCTGGCACGACCAGCGCCATCATCGGCACGATCAATCCCGTGCACCTGGCACACAACGTCCGCACCGCCGCCGCGGTGCTGGCTCAAAGCAAGAACTGACGCCGCCTTGCGGCCGCCCGCGACGAGGTAATCGCCGATGCCGCAGACCCTGGTCCGCAAGAACCCCACCACCTTCAAGACGCTGCCACTGTTCGTCGAAGCCGGCCCGGAAGGGCTGAGCTACCAGAGCATCGGCCGGGCGCTCAATTTCAGCGAAGTGCTGCAGCGCAGGCGCCCGATCGAAATTGCCGATCCGCTGCATTTCGCCGGCGAACTGGCCAACCTCGGCGTGTCGGTACGCCTGACGCTGCGCTGGCAGGGTCAGGCGTTCTGGGTGCTGGTGCGGCAACGGCGCGAGGACCGCGGCGACGTGGTCCTCAAGCTGGTTTCCGGCTACGTACCGGCACACGAGGTGAATCTGCCGCTGCTGACCGCCGTGCAGGAGATCGCCGAGGAATGCCTGCTGGAGACGCCGTCCGGCTGGCTCGCCGGGCGCTTCGCCGATACCTGGCTGCCGACCCCCTACGATACGGCGCTGGATTACCTCGACAGCAAGCACTTTCGGCTCGCCCCGCTCACGGGCGCCGCGCGCCCGGTGCGCTGCGGCAACCAGCCGCTGGTGGAGAGGCCGCGCGCCTATGTGCACCTGCCGACCGCTTCGCTGCAGCTGGTCTACGACATGTGCCTGGACATCCCCGACAGTGCCGCGCAGCTGAGTCTCTACCACGTCGACGAACGCCTCGAGGAGGGACAGCTGGTCGCCCGCCTGGATCGCCAGCAACCGGACCTCTATCTGCTGCCGCTGCAGCAGGGGCAGCCGCAGCGGCGCTTGCTGCAGCTGCAAGGCGGCCAGCTGCTGCCGGTCGACACGCGCGAACTCTGGCTTTCGGAAAGTTTCGCCAGACCGGATGGCTGGCTGGTGCGCGAAGAGCGGATTCGCTGGGAAGACTGGTGGGCCGCCAAGCCCGTCGACGCGACGGCCTGACGACCCGGTGCGGCCTCAAGCCTTGCGGATCTTGTCGACGATGGCGGTGGTCGAGCTGTTCTCGACCAGGCCGAGCACGCGCACTTCGCCGCCATAGGCCTTGACGAGTTCGGCACCGACCACCTGGTCGACGCCATAGTCACCACCTTTGACCAGCACATCGGGGCGGACCTGGCCGAGCAGCCGCTCCGGGGTGTCTTCGGCGAAACAGACCACCCAGTCCACCGCGCCGAGACCGGCCAGCACCGCCATGCGCCGATCCACCGAGTTGATCGGCCGACCGGGGCCTTTGAGCCGGCTCACCGAGCGTCGTCGTTGACCGCTACGACCAGCCGGTCGCCCTGCGCGCGCGCCTGCTCGAGGTAGGTCACATGGCCGGCATGCAGAATGTCGAAGCAACCGTTGGTGAACACGATCTTCTCGCCTTGCGCGCGCGCGTCCTCGACCGCTGTCAGCAGCTGTTCGACGCTCATCACGCCGCGCTCGGAGCCTTCCTCGCGCTGCACGGCGCGGCGCAGCTCCGGTGCGCTGATGCAGGCGGTCCCCAGCTTGCCGACGACGATGCCTGCGGCCAGATTCGACAGCGCGACGGCGCGCGGCAACGCCTCACCGGCGGCCAGCGCGGCCGCCAGGGTGGAGATGACGGTGTCGCCGGCGCCGGTGACATCGAATACCTCGCGGGCACGCGCCGGCAGGTGCAGCGGCGAATGCTCGGGGCGCAGCAGGGTCATGCCATGTTCGCCACGGGTCACCAGCAGCGCGCCGAGGTCGAGCTCGCGCATCAGCGCGCCACCCCTGGCCACCAACTCGGCCTCGTCGGCGCAGGGGCCGACGATCGCCTCGAACTCGCCAAGGTTGGGGGTGATCAGCGAGGCCCCCCGATAGATCTCGAAGTCCTTGCCCTTGGGGTCGGCCAGCACCGGGATGTTGCGCTTGCGCGCGGCCTGGATCAGCGCCTGGTGATTCTTCAGCGCACCCTTGCCGTAGTCGGAGAGCACCAGCACCTTCACGCCGTCGAGCAGTGTCTCGACTTCGGCCAGGATCGCCGCCGCGTCGGTCTCGAAGGGCTCCTCGAAATCCATGCGCAGCAGTTGCTGGTGACGGCTCATGACCCGCAGCTTGACGATGGTCGGCTGATGTTCGATGCGCTGGAAATGTGCCTGCACGCCGGCCGCCGCCAGGCTATCGGCCAGGCTCTGCCGCGCCTCGTCCTCGCCCGTCACGCCGACCAGCGCCACCGGGGCACCGAGGGCCGCGATGTTCAACGCCACGTTGGCCGCGCCGCCTGGGCGATCCTCGATCTGCTCGACCTTGACCACCGGCACCGGTGCCTCCGGTGAAATCCGCGAGGTCGCGCCATGCCAGTAACGATCGAGCATGACGTCCCCCACCACCAGAACGGGGGCTTGGTCGAAACGGGGCATGGACAACTTCATGAAGGGCTCCGGCGGGCAGGAAAAAACGGCGGGATCATAGCACGCGACCGAGCGGCGACCCGGCTACAGGTCGCGCACCCAGAACAGCTCATGCCGGCGCACGCCCTTGCGGAAGAATTCGTCATCGCCGGTCGCGGGCCAGCGACGGCCAGCCAGCACATGCTGGATCAGGCGACGCAGCCGCTTCTTGAAGGGTAGCGGTCCCTGCAGATCATGCTGCATCGCCAGGGCCATGGCCTTGTCCAGCCGCGTCGCGGAGTCCAGCGTCGGGCTCCACAGGCGGTCGGCCGGCAGCGCCTCGATCGCCGGAGGCAGGGCGACCCCGCCTTCGGCCGGCCCCATCGGCCAGCGGTCGTTGTCATGCAGATGATTGGCGTAGAGCAGCAAGGTCTCGGGCATCCACTCGCCCTCCTCGATCGCCTGGCAGACGGCCTGGGTCGCCGCGACATGATCGGCGTGCGGGTCGAGTTCGGGGTGCGGTGTGATGACCACTTCCGGGCGGAAGTGGGCCAGCAGCGTTCGCAGGTCAGCCTGCAGGTTCCGCCAGGTCGGCTGGCCGTCCTCGTCGCCGGGCAGGCGCAACGGATTGGCTTGGCGCACGCTGCGGATGTCGGTCTCGCCCGATTCTCGCGAACCGATGGCGCGCTCCGGCTCGGCCGCCATGGCCGGCAACTGCAGGCAGTAGTAGCCAAGCTGCACGCAGCGCTGCTGCGCCACGCCGCCCCAAAGCGGTACAGCCAGGCTGTCCCAGCTGCGCAGGCGGCCCTTGAGGCGTGCCGCAGCCGCCGCATCGAGCCCGAGGCGACGGTACCGACCGGCCTCGATCTCCCTTGGGTCAGGGTAACGATCGCCACCTCGCTGGCCCTGCTGTAGAGCCCGAACGCCGCCAGTTCGGCATCATCGGCGTGCGGCGCGACGATCAGCAGCCGACGTGCGGCATAGTCCGGGTTGGTCATCGCATGCAGGATCACCTCGGGCTCGATGCGGCAATGACGAGTGCCGATGCGCAGGCTACCGTCGCGCAGGGCCTGCTGCTGGCCGGACAGGTTCAGGTAACGCCGGCCGCGCACGCCGCGCTCGAAGTCCTGGCGATCGTCGCCGACCAGCACGTAAGGGTCGCGCAGACGCCCGAGCCAGCTCGAGCGCAACCGCACCTCCAGCACCAGGGTATCGGCCTCGGGCAGCGCCTCGCCCAGCCGCAGGCGGCCCTGCTCGATCCGGCCGGAGAGCTGCGGGGTGCCCGCGGGAAACGCATAGCGATAATCATCGCAGGGCCGATAGAACAGGTGGTCGGCAAACCAGGCTTCGTGCGCGACCCAGAGCAGCACCAGCAGCACGGGCACCAACCAGACGCTGACCGCCACCCCGGCCACCAGCAACCCCGCGAGTGCGGCCAGCAAGGTGATGCGCTTGTTGCGCCGATGCTGCCTGAGCAGCTGCTGCTTGCGTGACACCATGCTTACACCTGATAGACCGGCACGCGGTTGCACCAGCGGTCCTTGTATTCGCGATCGGCACGGCCGAAGGAATAGCGCAAGGGCTTGCCCAAGGCCCGCGCCTCGGCCCAGGCCTCTTGCGTATTGACGAAGCTGAGCACGCTGCCGGGGCTGAAATCGCGCTGCCCCGGATCGACGCCACCGTTGATGTACTCGATCGACACCCAGTTCGGCGACTCGACGCGGTAAAGGATCTGAATGGCAATCGGCTGATCCTCGAGCAACACCACCGAGCCCACCATGAATTCGCGCAGCAGTTCGAAAACCCTTTCCAGATGCCCCTTGCCGGGCGCCTCGAAGTTCCAGCGGCGCTGAAACAGATCGGCATAGATGCTCGCCTGCTCGGCAGGGCTGAACGCCTGCATCGGCCGCAGCACGCCGCCGGCCTCCTCCAGCAGGCGCTGCTCGCGGCGCTGGTTGTAGCGGAACTTCTTGGAGTATTCCTCTGGCTCCCGGGCCAGGGCGAGACCTTCGGGCTGCTCGCGCAGTGCGGCGATGCGCCCGACGTTGAGCGAAGACACATAGCGCAGGCGCTGGCGCACCGGCACGCAGGCCGTGTCCGCGATCGGCAGAATGACTTCGGCATTGCCCAGATCGAACAGCCCGCGCTTGCCGCTCTTTTTCAGCACATCCTTGGCCAGCGCCAGGTGCCGGCCCCAGCAGGGCACGGCAGCCACCAGCTCGCCGCCCTGCTCCCGGCCCAGATAACGCACCGGAATACCGGCCAGAGCGGCCAACCGTTCGATGACGTCCGGATGGGTGGCCACGCTGCCGCCAAAGCGCTGCCAGATGGAACGGTAGGTCGGCGCATCGATCACCTGCCAGCCGCGCTCGCGCCAGCTCCGCAGAAACCCAAGCATCACACGCCAGTCTCCACCACGGGTGGCTCGTCCTTGAACTGGGTGGCATGCAAGCGCGCATAGGCGCCGTTGGCCGCCAGCAACTCGGCATGACTACCACGTTCGACGATGCGGCCCTGCTCCATCACCAGGATCAGGTCGGCCTTCTCGATGGTCGACAGCCGGTGCGCGATTACCAGCGTGGTCCGGCCTTTCATGACCTCATCGAGCGCCGCCTGGATATGCCGCTCGGACTCGGTATCGAGCGCCGAGGTCGCCTCGTCGAGGATCAGCACCGGTGCGTTCTTCAGCAGCGCGCGCGCAATCGCCAGGCGCTGGCGCTGGCCGCCCGAGAGCAACACGCCGTTCTCGCCGACGAGCGTGTCGTAGCCCTGCGGCATCTGTTCGATGAACTCGTCGGCATAGGCCGCACGCGCGGCCTCGCGAATGTCCTCGAGCGGCGCGCCAGCGAGGTCGCCATAGGCGATGTTGTTGGCCACCGTATCGTTGAACAGGGTTACCTGCTGCGTCACCAGCGCAATGTGCCGGCGCAGGTTGCGCAGCGTGTAGGTCTCGACGTCCTCGCCATCGAGCAGGATTTGCCCGGCCTCGTGGTGGTAGAAGCGAGGGATCAGGTTCGCCAGCGTCGACTTGCCACTGCCCGAACGCCCGACCAGCGCCACCATTTGCCCCGGTTCGGCGGTAAAGCTGATGCCCTTGAGCACCTGCTTGTCGGTCTGCGGGTAGACGAAGCTCAAATCCCGCACTTCCAGACGGCCGCTGACCCGCTCGCGCTCGAGCGTGCCCGTGTCGACCTCGGGGACCTCGTCGAGCTGCTCGAAAATGCTCTCGGCTCCGGCGACCCCCTTCTGAATGGTGGAGCTGACCTCGGACAGCTGGCGGATTGGCTTGGGTAGTAGGCCAGCCAAGGTGATGTAGGCGACAAGATCACCCGCCGACGAATCGCCACGCAGCAGCAGAACCAAAAACATCAATGCGGCCATGGCACTGTAGATCAACAACTGCAGGCTGGGCGTGTACACCGCGTTGGTCCTGACCATGTTCAGCTGCTTGCGCTTGTTGTCCTCACTGGCCAACAGGAACCGCTGCTGCTCGTATCCTTCACCACCGAAGCTGCGCACGACACGGTATCCATGGATGGTCTCTGAGGCGACATGGGTCACGTCCCCCATCGCTAACTGAATCTTCTTGCTCTGCTTGCGAAACTTTTTGCTGGCGCTAGAGACCATCAGGCCGATAACCGGCAATATCGTCACCATGACGAGGGTCAGTTTCCAGTTCATGACAAGCAACGTGGCGAAGAGGAATACGACGCTCATGCCCTCACGCACAACCACCTTGATCGCATCAGTAGCCGCTCCGGTGACCATGGTGACGTTGTAGGTGATACGCGAGATCAGATGCCCAGAGTTGTGGTTGTCGAAATACCGGTTTGGCAGCGCCAACAGATTGTTGAACAGCGCCACGCGCAGGTCTTGCACCAAACCCATGGATACCTTCGCAAGGTAGTAGTTGCCGAGAAAGGATCCGATACCCTGCCACAGGGCGATCAGCACGATCAGCAACGGCACGGCCTGCAACAGTTTGAGCTCAGCAAGCCAAGGCGCATGGTCCAGCAACCAGGGCACTTCGGAGAACAGACCGGCGTCAGGGTTGGTCAGTCCGTCGACAAAGAACTTGAGCATGTAGCCAAGCATCGGCTGGGTGGAAGCAAAAATCAGAAAACCAAGAATGCTGACCATGAAAGCACCGATATACGGCCTGACATAGCCTAACAGCCGAAGGTATATCTTCAAGCCGGACGCTTCTGCTGGATCGCCTTTCACATCGTTCATCAATCAGCTCGCTAGGGAATAGCCGGTGCGGAGTCTATCACCCTGACGGCGAGCGACGAGTGCCAGGGCAAGGCCCAGCGGCAGCCAGGTTACAAACCACTCGGCTCTCGGCGTGCCCCACAGACTGGCAGCGTCGAACTGCAGCGCGACGAAAGACACGATCAAGCTGCCCAGCACCAGCCGCCCTTCGCGGGACCGCCGGTGCTGCCATGCCGTCCAGACAGCGCTTGCCCAAGCCATAGTCCAAAGGGCAACCCCGACAAGTCCAAGCTGGATACCAACGTGGGTGAAAGCGTTGTGAGAATGATCGAAGCCTGCTGGGTAGTTAGCGGTCACCACCCGATAAGGCGTACCGATACCGATGCCTTGCAAAGGGTGCCGCATTATCATTTCAACGCTCGCCAAGAATATTTCCGGGCGGTACGACAGCCCCCTTTGCAGGATCAAGGGTTCAAAGGTGTGATAGCCCACACCCGCTGCGATGACCAATACCAGACAACATATCCACGTGCCGCGACCGCCGCCTAACAGCGGCATGCAACCTATGCCTACCGCAAGCGCCAACATTGCCCCGCGGCTTTGTCCGAGGGCTATGAACAGCATTATCAGCAGCAGCAGGCCGAACCAGACCAACCGGCGTGCCAACCCCTGCGGAAACGAAAGGACGCCCCAAATAGCAGCGATGGCCATCACGTAGGCCCCCAGGATTGGATGGCTCACCTCCCCTATGCCCTGAAGCCGTTCCACGAGCGAATGCATGTCGCGGACGTAAAAGACATAAATGCCCACACCGCCCGACAATGCCAAGCCGACAAAACCGACCGCCAACCCCTTCCATATGGCACGGGGCCTCTCGCTACTCAGCACGACCAAGCCAGATAGAAAAAGAAGTACGAACAGAACGCGCTTGAGGTGCCTAACGGGATCAACCGAATCTGACCAGAGACAGCTGATCGCTGCCCATCCGGCCAATGCCAAAAGCAACGTGCAATAGGTGCGGGCGCTCTGCCAGGTAGCAACAAGGGATGAACGAAAGACCACCGCCGACACAAGCGCCGGTAACCAAAGCAGGACAACCAAGCCTTGCTGGTAAAGCTTATTGCTCGGAACCCAGGCGATGCCGAGCAGAAACCACAGATACCCTGCTGCCATAAAGGCAATGAGCCTTTGTTCCGTGCGCCACATGGACAACTCCTGAGATTGCGCGACCTGATTAGCGCATGTTGGGTTCGGGGGCGGTACTCTATAGAAAATCACGTGTGATGCCCGTCCCGATGACCGCAGCCCCCCAACTCGTTTACCTCGCCTTTGGACCAGAAACCTATCAGCGCGAAGCTGTGTTCAGCATCGTCAGCGCGCTGAGCCAGACAGCCTCTGCACATCCCGAGGCGTTTGGCATCCAGGTGTTCACCGACCAGCCCGGCTATTACGCCAAGCTGCCGGTGACCGTCAGGGCAATCGATGCTTCGTGGAACGGCCCGCACAGGTATCACTTCAGGATCAAGCACGCTGCGCTTCGCCAGGTACTGAAGGAGTGCGAGAAGGCCGTTTTAATCGATACCGATACCTTTTTTCGCGTACCGCCCGAGGCACTGTTCGACCGCGTCAGGGCCGGCACGCTGCTGTGCAACGCGATAGGCTCGTCTTTAGGTCAATCGAACGGGATGCCAGCGGCCCTGCTGGCTTACTTGAACCGACACGGGATGCACGACCCAGCTCTGCGGCAGACGAACTCCGGGGTGATTGGCCTGGTAGCCAGCGACGCGAGCATACTCGACCGGTCCATCTCCCTGATGGACGAGCTTCGCCCTGTGATCCCCGAGCTGTACACGCTTGAAGAGCTCAGCCTCGCACTGGTTGCGCATGATCAATTGCAGCTGGCTGAGTGCACGGACGCCATCCACCACTATTGGAGCCGGAAGGCACAGTTTCGAGCGAAGATTGACGCCTGGTACCTGAAACACGGTGACAGCCCTTTGAGCCTTGGTGCCGTTGAGGATTCGCGACTCGTCAATGACCGCTTGCCGCGCCCGCCTCAACCACTTAGAGCCTGGCAAAAAGCCCTGACGGTGCTGGTCGCCAGCGAGCGCCGCCAATTCATCCGCGAGCTACTCTACGGTTGCCACGTGTATCCGAACGAGTTCGACCGCGCCTGCGCGCCGGTCTGGTGGGACAAGGCATTGACCAATGCGCAAGACCGATTGCAACGCCCTCTGTCTGCAGAAGAACTCAGCAGCTGGCTGGCCGACCCGATCCTGAAACGCTTGGCTGGCCGTCATTACTCCGCTTTGCGTGGTCGCCTGCTTGACCGCCTCGAAGCCCAGTCTTCTCAGTGAGGAAACACTCACCCCATGCTTATACCGAGTCACTTGAGCGATAGCGCGCTGGCTGCGCTGACGGACGGCGCGGCAGTGCTGGAGAAAGACAGCCACGGCCCGAAAGTGTATCGCCTGGCCGACGGCAGGTTCCTGAAATTGTTCCGCCGCAAACGGCTGATATCATCGGCAGCCCTCAGGCCGTATTCGATGCGCTTCTGCCTGAACGCCGAGCGCCTGGTCGACCGCGGTATCCCGACCCTGCAGCCCCTGGCACTTTATAAACTGTCAGACCGTTCGCTCAGTGCGGTCTTGTACCGCCCATTGGCAGGCAAGACACTCAAGGAAGTCTATCTCGATGCACCCGAGGCATTCTGCAATCACCTGCCGCAGCTCGCTCAATTCATTCGCGAACTGCACCGCAAGGGGGTCTACTTCCGCTCGCTCCATCTGGGCAATATCGTCCTGACACCAGAGGGCGCACTGGGCCTTATCGACATCGCGGACCTGACCGTTCAGCCCCGTCCCCTGCCAAAGACCAAGGCCAGACGCAACCTCGCCCACTTTTCCCGGTTGCTGGACCAGATGGGCATCCAGGACCAGTTTCCATTCGCCGAACTGTCTGAGGCCGTGCTCAGCGGCTAGAGGCCAGTATCCCGCGGAACGTATCGACGAAACGCAGCCAGGCGGCTTCAGCAGCCAACCCGGCCTGTTGCGTCTCGGCGAGCAACCGCGAGTCGCCCTCGAGCGTTTGCGCAAGGGCTCGGCGCCAAACCTCAACTCCTTCAGACGGTAACAGGCCGGCTACGCTGGACAGCTGCTCGCGGAAGACCGGTAGGTCGTTCGCCAGCACCGGAACGCCCGCGATAACGGCTTCGGGCAGTACCAAACCGAGCCCCTCCTGCTTCGATGGGATGCACATGAGATCGAAGGCTCGGTAAAGCTGAGTCACCTGCGGATGGTGGCCGACCAGATGCACTTGTCCAGCAACCCCCATTCCATGCGCCAACGCAAGAAGGTCATGTCGTGCGGCCCCCTCGCCGACGATCACCAGCTGGTCTTGTGGGTTTTCAAGCAGCCAATCCGCGATGGATGTGATGAGCAGGTCGAAGCCTTTATCTGGCACCAGGCGGCCGATCGCACCCACCACGCGATGCTCGCCACGGGCAATGCCGAGCGCTGCCCGCGCGGCGTCTCGTGATAACAGCGCCGAGCGAAAGGAAACCGGCTCGATGGCTACCCGGCATCCTGCTACGGGCCTACCTAGCTGCTGCTCCAGCTCGGCCGCGAGGGTTTCCGACACCGCCATCAGGGTCAGGCGGTCGGTGTTGAAGTCATGCAGCAGCCGAATATCGGCCGCCCTCGGGCGCTTCGCCCCATGAAACAGGACTACAGCGCGCGTGTCCCCGCACGCCTCCAGAAGAGGCAGTACATAAGCGGCGACACCCATACCATCGAGCAGCACGACCTTAGGCCGCCTTTCCGCTATCCAGGCCCTCAACCGTCGCTGATCGAGCCAACGCCTCAGGGCCCTAGGCCCGCGCCCCTTGATTCGATTGGCACTCAGATCAAAGGACGAGACGAGGCCGAGCTCAGCTAGAGGATCCGCTTCGCCGGCCTGCAACAGCAAGGACTCGACCCGAGCGCCAGCACCGGCTTGCCGGAGGATATCCCGGTGCACCTTCTGAACCGAAACGAACGCTGAGCCACCGCTCCACATGACATTCAGCACGTCCAGACGGTCACCTGCCCGTGCGGCCGAACAGGTCATCTCATCGATCCCATTTGGCCAGCTGGCGGCGAGCCCAGGACAGCCGAACATGTTCACGCAACGGTGGTCGCATGGCCTCAACGATCCCTCTTCCAAGCTCAGCAAAACTGTAGCGCTGCTCCACAAGCTGCCGGCCCGCGTTAGCGATTGCGCTCGCCTTGAGCGGGTCCGCACGAAGCACGTTCAGCTTGCGGCGAAGCTCTTCGACGCTTCGATACAGAACCAGATTGTGCATATCCTCGAATCCCAGCGCGGCATTTTCCTGCGCGCCCTGGTCGTAAGCGAAGAGAACACAACCCGCCGCCATCGCTTCGAAGTTTTTGATCATGTACTCACCCATGCCAACATCGGCCCCGACGAAAAAACGTACGCGATTGAGCATGTCCACATACTCTGCACCAGACCCGGTGCGTGTCACCAGCAGCGGTTCACAGGCGCCAAGCTCTTCCAGCAGCGCTCGTCTACCGCTATAGGCGACACTTTTAGTGCTACCGATGAAGGCGAGCTCGATGTCCCGCTCGCGATGCAGGCAACGGACCAGTGCCTGGTCGTATCCTTTCGGTACGAACACAGCGTCGATTCCCTCTTCGCGCAAGCGCTGCGTGACGGTGTAGCCCGAACTGATGACCCGTACGGAGGGTAGCTGCCGGTAGTGTCGAGAGAACTTTCCGGTGTATTTGCAGGGGATGTAGTTCTGGTAGGCGTCATGTTCGAGGACGACCAGATTCCTCAAGCGGCTGATGAACGCGACCTGACGCATTTCCTGCTTGAAGCGCAAGAAGAAAAGGATCCGGTCGTATTTCGAGGCATCGACATTACGCCGAAAATAATCCGCTAGATCAGCGTGATCGTCTCGATTAAGCCAACGAATGTCACAGTCGCAATGAGCCTGCACGCCCTCGTAGAGCCTGTCCAGAATGGCGCGCTGCTCGGCCTGGACCAAAAAAAGTACCTTCAAACTGCATCCCCTTTTAGCCACTTCGCCAGGCAATTTTTCGGCCATGCAAATGCTTAACCGTAGCGCCGATGTCACCCTTGCGGCTGTTCAAGATCGCGCCAGCCGCCACGCCGCAGAGAGACCTTTGGATCACACATACGCGGGCCCCTTTCGGCGCTTTTCAGCTCATCAAGAAACACCGCTGGATTATCAAGCGACAGTTTGCGTAGTTGCTCCACCGGCCAACGCCACCATTCGCTCTCGAGCAGACCTTCAATCAGGTGAGGCGGATGGCGGTAACGGATGACCTTTGCAGGCATGCCAGCAACGATCGCGTACGGAGGCACATCCTTGGTAACGACGGAGCGTGCCGCGATCACCGCGCCTGTGCCTACCTTGATGCCCTCCAGCACCATCGCATCGCGCCCTATCCATACATCATGGCCAATCGTGGTTGGCGCGATCATCGATCGGTACGAGAAGCGCTCGTCGCCGTGGGAAAACGGGTGCGTACTGACCCAGTCCAGCGGATGCCCGGCACGGTCATGGCCCATCAGCACACCGTTGCCGATCGAACAGAAGCGCCCGATCTGGCTGATATTCCATAAGCCACATTCGCCGCGAATATAAGTCATCGCGCCCACTTCGAGACGGGAAACTCCCATCTCCACATCCCGCAGGACAACGCCGCCTTCCAGGATCAATTCGGCACGCCGACCAAGCTGCTGCAACGATGGCGAGAATTTGATATTGCGCTGACGCAGCCAGCGCCGGCACAGGCTGTCTCGAATCAGATGAGCGGGATTCATTTGGGGGCACGCTCGACAAAGCCACCCAAGAACGGCAACGCCCAGAAGCGCTCCGACGCAGCCCGATCGGAAAACCGCTGTTTCATATATTGAGTGGTAGCTGCACCGTCACGCCCCGGCACAGCCGCGTGTCGCAACATCAGCGTCCCAAGCACGCCCGCATCGCCAAGAGGAAACACCTCGCCTAGCCCTTCGACAACCTCTCGTCCACCACCACAATCGCTGCAAACCACCGGCACGCCCGCGGCCATAGCCTCGAGCAGGACCATCCCGAACGGCTCGTGATCCGACGTCAGCGCGAACAGGTCGAACGCTTTGAAGTACCGCCGCCCGTGAGGGACTTGCCCGAGGAATCGAACCTGCTCGGCAATGCCCAGTTCCGTTGCCAGTGACTTGAGCGAAGCCTCGAGCCTTCCACTACCCATAATGGCCAATAGGCTACCCGCCGGTAGGCCCGGCAGCGCTGGGCGAACCCGCGGATGAGCGTCGCCTGATCCTTGTCCGGGTGTAGGCGGCCGACATTACCGACGATCCAGGCATGCTCCGGCAAACCAAGGAAGGCACGTGCCGCGCTGCGTGGGATTTGTTCAGCCTGGACCGCTTCGACGTCTATCCGGTTGTACAAGGTTTCGATTCGCTCCGCCGGCCAATCCGGCAGACAGGCGCGGATGTCGTCGCGTACCGCGTTGGACACCCCCAACAATGCCAGGCGCTTACGGTAGAAGTTGGCAAACAGCCGGCGCGAGCGGCGCTTGTAGTCGCCGAACGCATGGTGCACACCGATTACCGGCAGTAACGTGCCCAGCAATGCCACGTAGAGAGGCTTGAAACGGTGAGCGATACAGAAGGAAAACCGTCGTGTCGCGGCGATCTTGCGGATGTCGCGAATCGCCCGGAGCTTCAGGCCACGCACGTCGCGGCTGCTGTAGTCGAGGAAAATGACCTCGTCCGAAGCGGACCCCTTCACCACCTCTTCGCTAGGCTGGCCGGTCAGGTAGACGGTGCACACCTTGTAAGGCGTGCCGACGAACAGCGCCGCGTATTGCCGCGCGCAATCGAGAAACGGGCCGTCATAGCCATGACAGAACTGCAACACCCAGGGTTCAGACGCCGTCATACCAATCCTTGCCGTCCTTAACCACGAGGATGTCCTCCATGATCAGGTATTGCAGGTCGGAGCCATAGAACATGTTCAGCGCATCCGTCGGCGAGCAGATCATGGGCTCACCGCGGCGATTCAGCGAGGTGTTCAGCGAGACGCCGTTGCCGGTGAGCTTTTCCAGTTCCAGCATCAGGTCGTACCAGCGCGGGTTGTGGCGGCGCTCCAGCACCTGGGCGCGGGAGGTGCCGTCCTCGTGGACCACCTCGCCAACACGATTCTTCCACTCTTCATTGACCTCGAAAGTGAAGGTCATGAACGGGCTCGGGTGGTCGACCTTGAGCATCTGCGGCGCCACGGTGTCGAGCATCGACGGGCAGAAGGGCCGCCAGCGCTCGCGGAACTTGATCTGCTCGTTGATGCGGTCGGCCACGCCCGGCACGCTCGGGCAGCCGATGATCGAACGGCCGCCAAGCGCGCGAGGGCCGAACTCCATGCGGCCCTGGAACCAGGCAACCGGATTGCCATCGACCATGATCCTGGCAATGCGCGCAGGGGTGTCGTCGATCTTCTTCCACACCGGCTTGTTGGGGTGGCGCGCACAGGCGGCAATGACGTCCTCGTTGGAGTAGGACGGCCCGAGGTAGACGTGCTCCATCTTTTCCACGGGCACGCCGCGCGCGACGGAGACATAGGCCGCAGCGCCTACCGCGGTGCCGGCGTCGCCGGAAGCCGGCTGAACGAACAGCTCCTTGACCTCATCGCGCGCGATGATCTTCTGGTTCAGCTTGACGTTCAGCGCGCAGCCACCGGCGAAGGCGATCTTGCCGGTTTCACGGATGATGTCACCCAGGTAGTAGTCCATCATCTCCAGCGCCAGCTTCTCGAACAGCGCCTGCATGCTGGCGGCGTAGTGAATGTAGGGGTCGTCGGCGATGTCGCCCTCGCGCTTCGGGCCGAGCCACTCGATCAGCTTGGGCGAGAAGTAGTAGCCCTTGCCCTTCTCTTTATAGCGGCGGAAGCCAATGACGTTGGCGTAGTCGGTGTTGATCACCAACTCGCCATTCTCGAACTTGGCCAGGCGCGAGAAATCGTACTTGGCGGCATCGCCGTAGGGCGCCATGCCCATCACCTTGAATTCGCCGTCGAGCATCTCGAAGCCAAGGTATTCGGTGATCGCGCCGTACAGCCCGCCCAGCGAATCCGGGTCGTAGAATTCCTTGATCTTGTGGATCCTGCCGTTCTCGCCCCAGCCGAAGAAGGTGGTGGCGTACTCGCCCTTGCCGTCGATACCCATGATCGCGGTCTTCTCGCTGAAGCCGGAGCAGTGGTAGGCGCTGGAGGCATGGGCCAGATGGTGCTCGACGGGCTCGATACGGACCTTCTTCAGATCGAAGCCGAGCTGCTGCAGGCACCACTGGATGCGCTTCTTGTAGCGATGGTAGCGGCGGTTGCCCATGAGAATCGCGTCTAGCGCGCGGTCCGGCGCGTACCAGTAACGCTTGGCGTAGTGCCAGCGGGCCTTCTCGAAGATGCTGATGGGCGCAAACGGAATCGCGACGACATCGACGTCGCCCGGTTTGATGCCCGCCTGCTCCAGGCAGAACTTGGCCGACTCGTAGGGCATGCGGTTCTTGGCATGCTTGTCACGCACGAAGCGCTCCTCTTCGACCGCGGCTATGAGCTTGCCGTCGATATAGAGTGCAGCGGAAGGGTCATGACTGAGAGCGCCGGACAAACCGAGAATCGTCAGTGCCACGGTATAGCCTCTTGTACGTGCGACAGCCAAAGGCTGTCGCGAAACAGATCGGACGCAGCCGACTCAGCGACCGCAAAGAAAGTGGCGAATTATAACGGCACCGGCAGCCGCGAGACATCACGACGAACGTAACTGCGCCAAAGCGATCCACCCCGATGGCAGAGGATCGTCAAAGCCGCGGCAAGCGCTGATCGAGCAGGCGATACAGCTTCGACTCGACGGGCCAGTTGCGCAGCAGCCGCGCCCGATCCCGGGCGAAAGCGCGGGCGAAGCCGGCGCGGCTGTGGTGTTGCTGTACCGCATCGAGGTCGATCAGCGCCCAGCGCCCGTCTTCCCAGAACAGGTTGTGCCCCTTCAGATCACCATGGCTGACCTGTTCCCGGATCAGCGCCAGCAGCAGGCGTTCCAGGGCACGCAGCTCCGCTTCCGGCGGGTGATCCTCGACATAGGGCCGCCAGCGCGCGATGAGATCCTCGCCCTCGAGCAGCTCGGTCACGAGCCAGGCCGGCCCGCGCGCCCACAGCCAGCGCTGCTCCTTGACAGCCAGCAGGCGGGGCGTGGCAATGCCGAGCAGGTCTAGCCGATTGCCCTGCAGCCAGCTGTGCCAGGCGCGACTGGGGCGCCAGAAGCGCTTGAGCCAGTGCAGCGGGTTCTTGATGTTGTAGCGCTTGATCAGCAGCGGCCGGCCGGCCAGCGCCACTCGCGCCACCGTGGCCGCACCGCCGGTCTTGAAGATCTGCCCCTGCGCAATGAAGCGGTCCGGGTCGGCCAGGAGTTCCGCCAGACCAGACGCCTCGTCGCGGCGCACCACCTGAGCGCCAAAGGGACCGATCTCCGCCTTGAACAGCGAGCAATCGCGCGCGAGCTTTTTCATGTAATCGCGCACCCGCCAGCGGCGTACCTCATGCACCTGGCCGAGCAACGCATCGAGCGACAGCGCATGCTCGGCATTGGCGAGCAGGTAATGGGCCAGCAGGCTCTCGATGAAGGGTTCCAGCTCGGCCGGCAGCTGGGCGAAGAATACCCCCAGGTTCTGCAGGGCCTGGCCCGCGGACAACGGCCGGCCAGGCGTCTCGGCCCGCACGCCGCCGCCGTCGACGATGAACAGGCGATCATGCTGGCGCAACAGGTTGTCCAGGTGCAGATCGCTCTGCCAGAGCCCACAGGCATGCATTCGGCCGATCAGGGTCAGCGCTTCGGCGAGTATCGCTTGCTGTGCCGGGCAAAGCGGCGCCTCGCGCTCGACTTCACGCCAGGCGTCCCAAAGGCTGCAAGCATTTTCCAGGTATTCGAACAGCAGCCAGCCGCCCTCTTCGTCCTGCCAACCCTCGGCGAGTACGCGCGGCGTCGGCAGGCCCTGCCCGACAAGCAGCCGCGCACCGTCACGCTCCCGCTCGAAGTGCCGCCGCGCCTTGTCGCCAACCATGAGCTTGGCAAGCACCTGCCGGTCGTTCCAGCGTGCGCGCCCGACATAGCGTTGACCGGGCAAGGTGCGCAGCCAGGACTCGATCGTCAGCGCGTCGCCGTCCGCCAGTTCGATACGACAGGGCAGCGTCGGGCAGCGCCCGGCATCGGCGAGCTGCGACAGGTTCATCGCCGCTCCTTGTCGCGCCGCCGTTCAATCAGCTGCTCCAGCCAGCTGGCGACGAGTGACTCAGAGCCCAGATAGGCGCTCAATACCTGCCGCACCTCAGCCTCGTGCCAGGGGTTGGCACGCCGGAACAGCGGTTCGAGATCCTTGATGCGATCACGACGACCGAACAGGAGCGGACGGGTTTTTTCCAGATCGATGAGGCAAGCCTGCCACCGATCGGCAGCCGGGCGCAGGAAGATGTGTTTGGGGTAGAAGCAGCCGTGCATCTGCCCTGCCTCGTGCAGTTGGCGCGCCAGACCGCCTACGGCCTCGGTGATCGCCAGGCGCTCCGCCTCGGCCAGGGTCTGCCAGCGGGCCAGCCAGCTGTCCAGGTCGTTCCAGCCGTCCAGCGCGCGGGTCAGCAGCACCGCACGGCGTTCCGCGCCGACCCGCCGAGCACCGTAGAAACTGGCCTGCAGCGCCGGAATTCCGCGCCGCTGATAGCGCAGAATGTTGCGAAATTCGCGGGCAAAGGTGGGCTCCCCCAACGGATGGCTCAGGGTGCGCGTCAAATGGTTGCTCTGCCGCTTGAGGTAGAACCCCGTCCCCTCGAGCTCCAGGCGAAACACGCTGCTCCAGCCGCCACGCTCTACGTTCGGCTCGTCCACGGCCTGCAGCTGCAGGCTCCACAATGCATCGAAACCGGCCAGTCCGTTGCGTTCGAGCAGGGCGGCGTCACCCGCTGCGATGTAGTCCTTCACGTCATTCGCGCCCTTGGAAGTACTGGAGAATCTGCCGGATGCGCCGCTTGTCCGCCGCGCCCAGGCGCGCGCGTCGGCGATATTGCAGGTAGAAACGCAGGCGCTGGGTCCGGCTCAGGTGATACTTGGCGACCTTGTCCAGGCAGGCGAGGTCCTTGATGATGCGCCGCTGCAGGAACGGCCCCCACCAGAACGCGCCGGTCGGGCAGTCGATGAAGTACAGCTCGGCGTCCCGGTTGACCAGCAGATTGCGCCATTTCAGATCGTTGTGGGCAAAGCAGTGCTTGTGCATCGTACGGGTCGCCTGTGCCAGCTGCAGGCTCACCCGCTGTACCCAGTGCCGATCCGCCAGGCGCGGGTCACGGCCGCTCGCCAGCTGCGCGAGGTCTTCGGAGTACAGGATCTCGCGCGTGATCAGCGCGCCGCGCACGAACTGCCCCGCGCGACGCTCCAGGCCATAGGCCACGAGAGGGGCCGTGGGAATGCCCCAGCGCTCGAACAGCCGCAGGTTCTGCCACTCGGCCTTGACCCGCGGCCGGCCCAGGTACTGCCTCACGCCCTTGCCCGCCCCGACGTAGCGTTTGACGTAGTAGCGCACGCCGTCGCGCTCGATCCGGATCACTTCCGACAGCGGGTCTCGGGTCAGGCGCTCGCCTTGCAAGGCGAAGACCGCCTCCAGGCTGCCGAAGTCCACCGAGCGCTCGGCGTAAGCCGGCGCCAGGGTCCAGCCGGCCATCAGAGCGCGTCCCCATAGCGCAGCTTGCGCCGATAGAGTTTCTCCGCCTTGCGCTCCAGCCAGCCGAGCAGCGCAGCTTCGTCGCTGAGCACCTGGCGCAGCGGTTGCCGGAAGTAAGCGCGCAGGAAGCGCAGCTTGTCACGACGGGTCAGACCGACATCGAGCGCGGAAAAATACAGGGCAGCCAGGTCCTTGTCGCGCCAGCGGCGCGGCGTGCGACGACGGGTCTGGGCGCGATGCAGATCGATCACCGAGAGGCGGAAATCCTCGGGCGTCACCGCACGATCGGTGTGCAGCAGGAAGTGGCAGATGTAGCAGTCGCGGTGATTGACCCCGGCGCGATGCATGCCACCGACCATCTCGGCGACACGGTGGATCAACGCGCGCTTGAGCGGCGGCGCTGGCGGCGTCTCGCCCCAGCCGAGACTGTAGTCCTCGAGCTGATGGTCGGCGCCAATTCCTCGGTAATGATGAACGAGTGCTGGGTCGCCGGGTTGGCGCCACGCTCACCATAGGCAACGGCCGTCATCGTCGGGATGCCTGCCTGTTTCAGCCGCTCGATGGCGCGCCATTCCTGCCCGGCACCGAGCACCGGCGCCTTGGCGCTGAACAGGTTCTTGGCGATTTCACCCCAGCCGATGCCACGGTGGATCTTGACGAAGTAGCCACGCCCGTCGACCTCGGTGCGCAGCGTGCGCCGCCCTTCCAGCTCGCGATAGACCTGGCCCTGAAGCGTCTCCACCTCGGCAAAGGCATCACGTCCCTGCCAGAGCGACTTGAAAGGTTCAGAGAGGATCAGTTGCATGGCCTGCCCCGAGACGGCGCCTGCGGACGGCGGACATCCGCCGTGCCTTTGCAGCGGTGATGCCGGCCACGCGTGCAGCTGGACATCACCACGCCGCTGCCCACCCGGCGCAGTAGAGCTCGAACCCGGCTCATGCCGCTTCCCCGAGAATCACGTCGGCCGCTCTCTGCGGCATGGAGTACAGATCGGCGGTGTCGGCGAAGGCCAGCCCGTTGCGGCTCCAGGTCGCCCGCTGCGCCGGGTCAGCAAGCATCTCGGCCAGCGCCCGGTCCAACGCACCCTGAGCGAAGGGGCTCGGTACGACGCGCCCGCAATCGGCCTCGGCAATGTAGTGCGCGTAGCCGCAGACATCGGTAACCAGCACCGGCAACCCGGCGACCAGCGCCTCGAGCAGCACCGTGCCGGTGTTCTCGTTGTAGGCCGGATGGATCAGCAGGTCGGCGCCGAGCAGAAAACGCGGCACGTCGCTGCGCCCCTTGAGAAAGGCGACCTGGTCGGAAATGCCCAGCGCCTTGGCCTGCAGCTGGAACGGCTTGGGATCATCCTGACCGATGACAAACAACCGGGTGCGCTTCTTCAGCTCGCGAGGTAGCGCCGCGACGGCCTTCAGGCTGCGGTCGACGCCCTTGGTCTTGAAGCCTGAACCGATCTGCACGAGCAGCAGATCGTCTTCGTTCAGGTCGAACTCATCGCGGAACTCGCGGCGCACTTCATCGGCGTTCGCCGGCGCCCGACGGTCCTGCGCAATGCCGGGCGGCAACAGGTGGAAACGCCTGGCCGGCGTGCCGTAATGCTTGACGAACAGTGGCTGCTGCACCTCGGAGATCATCAGGATCTCGGTCTTCGCCTCGGGAGCGAACACCGCTCGCTCGTACTCGGCAAAGTGCTTGTAGCGGCCCCAGCGCCGATAGAGCGGGTTGCGCAGCGTTTGCGCCTTGTCCTCGAAGCAGGGGTCTGCCGCGTAGTACACGTCCAGCCCGGGCATCTTGTTGAAGCCCACCACGCGGTCGACCGGGCGCGCCGCCAGGTCGCGCTCGAGCCAGGCGGTGAAGCGCTCGTTGCGCGTGTGGTTGAACAGCGCCTTGACCGGCGCCACCAGCACTTCGAAGCCGGCCGGCACCTCGCCCTCCCAGATCATCGTGTAGACGCGAATGGCATGGCCGCGCCGCTGGCACTCCAGCGCGATGCGCATGAAGTCGCGCTGCAGCCCACCAAAGGGAAAGTATTTGTACAGGATGAAGGCCAGTTGCATCAGACGGGCTCCGCCCGCAGCAGGGCTTTGAGTTCGGCGGCCACGCGCTCGGCGGGCAGATCATCGAAACAGGGCTTGTGGCGATCGCCGCTACCGGCATTCGGCCCACCGGCACAGAGGTGGACCTGCGAGCGGCCGTAGGCACCGACGCGGCCAGGCCGTGTCGGGCCATAGAGCGAAATGCAGGGCACATCCAGCGCCGCAGCCAGGTGACCGAGGCCGGTGTCCACCGCCACGCAGGCGCGCGCGCCGGCAATCACGCCAGCCACGCCGGCCAGGTTCAGCTTCGGCAGCACCGCCACCTGCGGCAGGCCGCTGGCGATGCGTTCGGCACGAGCTTTCTCCTCGGCGTTGCCCCACGGCAGTCGGATCGCCCAGCCAAACGCGCACATGCGCTCGGCCAGTTCGCGCCAGTTGGCCTCCGGCCAGTGCTTGCTTGGCCAGGTAGTGCCGTGCAGGAACAGCAGATAGGGCTCTTCGCTGCCGCTGGCCAGGCGCGAGCGCTCCAGCCCATAGTCGCCGGTACCGACCGGCAGCGGATATCCAAGCGCCTGGGCAAACAGCTGGCGCACGCGCTCCAGTGCATGTTGCTCGCGCGGCACCGCATAAGCGCGGTCGTAGAACCGCGTGGCCAACGGCTCACGCGCCGAATCACGATCCAGCCCGGCCACCGGCGCCTTCACGTAACGGGTCAACCAGGCGCTCTTCAACAGGCCCTGGGCATCGATTACCAGGTCGTAGTGCGTCTCGCGCAGGCGCGCCTTGAAGCGTCGGAATTCGCCGGAGCGCCAGGTCTGCAGCGGGTGCTTGCGCCAGCGGCGGATGGCCACCGGGATCACCTGCGCCACCGCCGGATGCCAGGCCGGAATCTCGCGAAGCCCTCCTCCACCACCCAATCGAAGCGGATGCCGGGCAGCGCCCGCTGCGCATCGGTCAATGCCGGCAAGGTATGGATGACATCGCCGAGCGACGAAGTCTTGATCAGCAACACCCGCACCTAGCGCACCTCGACCGGCTGCGGCACGAGGCGCTCGAGCGCCTCGACCACCTGCTCGGGCAGCAGTTCGCGCATGCAATTGTTGTGACCGAAACGACAGGTACGATCGAAGCACGGGCTGCATTCGAGCCCCAGCCGTACCGTTTCGACGCGATCGGACAGCGGCGGCGTGAAGGCCGGCGAAGTCGAACCGTACACCGCGACGAGCGGCCGCCCCAGAGCAGCGGAGACATGCATCAGCCCGGAGTCGTTCGATACCACCGCGTCAGCGCACGACAGGAGATCGATCGCCTCGGCCAGCGAGGTCTCGCCGGCCAGGTTGACCACTTCTTCGCGCAGCCCCGGAATCAGTCGCTGAACGATGTCCTGGCCTACCGGATGATCATTTTTCGAGCCGAACAGCCAGACCTGCCAGCCCTCGCGAATCTTGCGTTCGGCCACCTCGGCGAAGTGCGCCGCCGGCCAACGCTTGGACTCGCCGAACTCAGCCCCCGGGCACAACGCCAGCACCGGCCGATCGAGGCTCAGGCCGAACCGGGCCAACGCCTGATCGCGGCTGTGCGTCTCGATTCGCAACTGCGGGTGCGGATAGGGTTGCGGCAAGGCCGCATCCGGCTCGAAGGCCAGCGCCATGAAGCGCTCGATCATCAGCGGATAACGCGCCTTGTCCAGCTTGCGCAGGTCATTCAGCAGGCCGTAGCGCATCTCGCCTTTCCAGCCGGTGCGCTTGGGAATGCCCGCCAGGAACGGCACCAGGGCCGACTTCAGCGAGTTGGGCAGCAGGATGGCCTGCTGGTACTGACCGCGCAGACCCTGGGCGACCCGGCGACGGGTCGCCAGGTCGAGCACGCCGTGGCCGACCGGAAAGCTCAGCGCCTGGCGGACCTCGGGCATGCGCTCGAGAATCGGCCGACTCCACTCCGGGGCCAGGACATCGATGTTGCAGGACGGGTGCTGGTGCTTGAGGCAGATGAACAGCGTCTGCGCCATCACCATGTCGCCCACCCAACTGGGGCCGATGATCAGGATGTTCATAGGGGCAGCTTCAGGCCTCTGGCGTCGGGCCGCAAGCCGAAACGCAGCCACTGGCTGCTCGGCCTGCCGCCTGGCGCTCGCCGCTTACTTGACCAGCGTCCGCCATTCGGCATGCGTGGCGGTCTTGCCGGTGACCAGGTCGAAGTAGGCCTTCTGCAGGGTCTCGGTGATCGGGCCACGGCGGCCGGCACCGATCTGGCGGCCATCGACTTCGCGAATCGGCGTGACTTCGGCAGCGGTACCGGTGAAGAAGGCTTCGTCGGCGATGTACACCTCGTCGCGGGTGATGCGCTTTTCGACCACCTTCAGGCCGTGTTCGGCGGCCAGGGTCAGCACGGTACCGCGGGTGATGCCGTTCAGGCAGGCGGTGACTTCCGGGGTGTAGATCACGCCATCCTTGATGATGAAGATGTTCTCGCCAGAACCCTCGGCCACGTAGCCTTCGGGGTCCAGCATCAGCGCCTCGTCGGCGCCGCCGGAAATCGCTTCCTGCAGGGCCAGCATCGAGTTGATGTAGGCACCATTGGATTTGGCGCGCGTCATGGTGATGTTGACGTGGTGACGGGTGAAGGAACTGGTGCGCACCTTGATGCCCAGCTCCAGCGCCTCGTCGCCCATGTACGCACCCCAGTGCCAGGCGGCGACGATCACGTGCACTTTCAGGCCGCTGGCGCGCAGGCCCATGCCTTCGCTTCCGTAGAACACCATCGGGCGGATGTAGGCGCTTTCCAGGTTGTTCTCGCGCACCGCAGCGCGGGTCGCTTCGTTGATCTCGTCACGGCTGTACGGGATCTTCATGTTCATGATGTGAGCGGAGTCGAACAGGCGGTCGGTGTGCGCCTGCAGGCGGAAGATCGCCGTGCCGGCCGGCGTATTGTAGGCCCGCACGCCCTCGAACACGCCCATGCCGTAGTGCAGGGTGTGGGTGAGCACGTGGGTGGTCGCATCGCGCCACTGCACCAGCTCGCCGTCGTACCAGATCACGCCATCACGATCGGCCATGGACATGGTTGCCAACTCCTTCAGAATTCGATACTTGCAGGTTGCCCGACGAGGGCTCAGCCGAGCCCCAGTTCGCGCCAGATGCGCGTGACGGCGCGGCGCTCGTCGTGGAATTGATCCCCACTCACCACTCCGGGCAGCTTCTGCAGTGACTGTCGGTGCGCCGCCGCGCGGTAGGCCTTGTAGGCGTCCTGCAGCAGCCGGACCTCATCGCCGGTCATCAACCCGGCCTGCTCCAACCCATCGAGAATGCGGATGTTATCGGTGTAGCGCAGCAGCTCAGGATGCTCATGCGACCACGCCAAAGCCGCGTATTGCACCATAAATTCGATATCGACGATACCACCGGCGTCCTGCTTGAGATTGAACGGCGAGGCCGCCTCGAAGGCAGACTCGCTGGTGCCCCCGAGCGTAGCCGAGGTACCGAGCTGTCGCGCATCTTCGCGCGCATCTCGCTGACCTCCTGGCGCAGCATGTCCAGATCGCGAGGCCGCCCGAGCACCGCCGCCCGCACGCGCTCGAAGTCGTTGCGCAGGCGCTCGCAGCCGACCAGCACGCGGGCGCGGACCAGCGCCTGATGTTCCCAGGTCCAGGCCTCCTGCTGCTGGTAGCGCTCGAAAGCGCCGAGCGAGCTGACCAGCAACCCCGAGGCACCGGACGGTCGCAGGCGCATGTCCACCTCGTAGAGCTGGCCGGAGGTGGTCTGAGTGGTGAGCAGGTGGATGATGCGCTGGCCTAGGCGGGTGTAGAACTGCGCGCCGTCGATGGGCTTGGTGCCATCGGTTTCGGCGGTGGGATCGCCGTCATGGATGAACACCAGGTCAAGATCCGAGCCGTGGCCGAGTTCGATACCGCCGACCTTGCCATAACCCACGATGACGAATGCCGGATCGCAGGGCGAGCCGTCGCTGCGCCGCGGCTGCCCATGGCGCGCCACCATGTGGCGCCAGGCCAGGGTCAGCACCTCGTTGAGGATCGCCTCGGCCAGCCAGGTCAGATAATCGCTGACCTTCATCAACGGCAGCGTGCCGGCAATTTCCGAGGCAGCGACGCGCAGGCGGTGCGCCAGCTTGAAATGCCGCAGCGCCTCCATCTGCTGCTCGAGATCTTCTTCGGGGATGCGCATCAGCCGTTCGCGCAGCTCGGCCACCAGCTCCGGCGCCTGCGGCGGGTTGTAGAGGCGTCCGGCATTGAGCAGCTCGTCGAGCAGCAGCGGGAAACGGGTAATCTGTTCGGCAACCCAGGGGCTCGCGGCGCAAAGCTCGAGCAGGCGCTGCAGCGCGCCGGGATTTTCCGTCAACAGCACCAGATAGGCCGAGCGGCGGGCCACCGCCTCGACCAGCGGCAGGACGCGTTCGAGTACCAGATCCGGGTCATCCTGTTCGACTGCCTGAGCCAGCAGCCGTGGAATGAAGGCATCCAGACGCTCACGTCCCAGCCGCTGCATGGTGCGCACCTGGCTGCCATGGCGCAGCGCGACCAGGCGCTGGCAGGCCAGGGCGCCATCGCGAAAGCCCGCCTCGCCGAGCTGCCGGCAGGCGTACTCCTCGTCCCACTCCTGCTGCCAGAGCGGCATCCATTCGTCGACGGCCAGTACGTCGCCTTCGCTCTCCTCGTCCTCGTTCGGATCGGCGATGACCTGGCGGAAATGCCAGTCGATGCGTCCGCGCCAGTGCAGCAAACGTTCGTGGAAGGCATCCCAGTGCTCGAAGCCGAGCATGAAGGCCAGACGATCGCAGTCGGTCTGGTTGTCGGGCAGCATCTGCGTCTGCCGGTCGGCGATCGCCTGCAACGCATGTTCGACATAACGCAGGAAGCAGTAACCCTCGCGCAGCTCGTCCACGGCCGCGGCGGCAGGTAGCCCTGCCCGGCCAGGGTGGCCAGCACCTTGAGCAGCGAACGTTCCTGCAGGCTGAGATCGCGCCCGCCATGGATCAGCTGGAACGCCTGAGCGATGAATTCGACTTCGCGGATGCCGCCAGCGCCAAGCTTGATGTTCGCCGCCATGCCCTTGCGCCGCACTTCCTGCTGGATCAGTTGCTTCATGCTGCGCAGCGCTTCGATCGCGGAAAAGTCCAGGTAGCGGCGATAGACGAAGGGCCGCAACATCTCCAGCAGTTCGCGACCGGCCTGCTGGTCACCGCCGACACGCGCGCCTTGATCATCGCGTAGCGCTCCCAGTCGCGCCCCTGATCCTGGTAGTACTGCTCCAGTGCATTGAAGCTCAGCACCAACGCGCCGGAGGAACCGTAGGGGCGCAACCGCATGTCGACGCGAAAGACGAAGCCGTCGACGGTGATGGCATCCAGCGCCTTGATCAGCTTCTGCCCCAGGCGCACGAAGAATTCCTGGTTGTCCAGCGAGCGCTTGGCACCAACCGTCTCGCCCCCTTCCGGGTAGCCGAAGATCAGGTCGATATCCGAAGAGAGGTTCAGCTCGCAGGCACCGAGCTTGCCCATGCCAAGGATAACCATGTGCTGCGGCTCGCCGGAGCGTGCGCCAGTGGGCACGCCGAACTGCTGGCAGTGGCGCTCGTAGAGCCAGCGATAAGCGAGGTCGATGCAGGCATCGGCCATGGCCGAGAGGTCGCGGCAGGTTTCCGCCAGATCGGCCAGGCGGTTGAGGTCGCGCCAGATGATGCGCACCTGATGGCGGTTGCGGAAGCGGCGCAGCGCGACCGCCAGCGACTCCTCGCTCTCGCACCCGGCGAGCTCCGTTTCGAGCAGCGTGCGCATTTCACCTTTGCCGAGTGGGCGCTCGAGCAGCCCGTCGGCGGCCAGCTGCAGCAGCTGCCGCGGTTCTCGGCTAACCTGTTGGCTGACGAAATCGCTGGCAGCGCATGCCCGGGCGAAGGCCTCGCGACGGGCCTGCGGCCAGCTCTCGAAGGGCGGCGCCTGCAGGTCATCGAGGGCGCCGGCCGCCGCGAGGAACGACTCCTCGGCACGACGGACAAAGGACTGGAGCGCAGCAGGAACGGCGATCAGCGAAGGCAGGCTCATGGGGTACTTCCTTTCTTCGGGCGGGAAAAGCCAACAGCGCGGGCCAGAGCCTCGCAAGCGCCTGAGCCAGGGCCCGCGGCGTCGCTGCGGTTGTAGTTTTGCTACTAAAGAATCCCTGAGGGGGCTGAACACGGGCGGCGTTTTGTAGTAAAACTACAGACGCCTGGTCCTACCCCCGGGCAGCATCCAAGAACATATAACGCACCCGCCCACAAAGCGGGATGCGAAGCAGGCAACCGATTCTGGAAGCCTTTCCGCCATGGAGCAAGCCATGCAAGATCTCGATCCCATCGAAACCCAGGAATGGCTGGACGCCCTTGAGTCCGTCCTCGACCGCGAGGGTGAGGAACGCGCTCATTATCTGATGACCCGGATGGGTGAACTGGCCAGTCGCAGCGGCACGCAGCTGCCCTATGCGATCACCACGCCATATCGCAACACCATTCCAGTCGCCCATGAGGCCCGCATGCCCGGCGACCTGTTCATGGAGCGACGCATCCGTTCGCTGGTCCGCTGGAACGCCCTGGCCATGGTCATGCGCGCGAACAAGCAGGACCCGGACCTGGGTGGCCACATCTCCACCTTTGCCTCCAGCGCGACGCTCTATGACATCGGCTTCAACTATTTCTTCAAGGCGCCGACCGAAGAACATGGCGGCGACCTGGTGTATTTCCAGGGCCACGCTTCGCCCGGCGTCTACGCCCGCGCCTTTCTCGAAGGCCGCATCAGCGAAGATCAGCTGAACAACTTCCGCCAGGAAGTGGACGGCAATGGCCTGTCCTCCTACCCGCACCCCTGGCTGATGCCGGAGTTCTGGCAATTCCCGACCGTATCCATGGGCCTGGGCCCGATCCAGGCGATCTACCAGGCGCGCTTCATGAAGTACCTGGAGCATCGCGGCTTCATCCCGGCGGGCAAGCAGAAGGTCTGGTGCTTCCTCGGCGACGGCGAGACCGACGAGCCGGAATCGCTCGGCGCCATCGCCCTGGCCGGTCGCGAGAAGCTCGACAACCTGATCTTCGTGGTCAACTGCAACCTGCAGCGCCTCGACGGCCCGGTGCGTGGCAACGGCAAGATCATCCAGGAACTGGAAGGCAACTTCCGTGGCGCCAACTGGAACGTGATCAAGGTGATCTGGGGCCGCCTGTGGGACCCGCTGTTCGCCAAGGACGACAACGGCGCCCTGCAGCGCCGGATGGACGAGGTGGTCGACGGCGACTACCAGAACTACAAGGCGAACAATGGCGCCTTCGTGCGCGAGCACTTCTTCGCCACCCCGGAGCTCAAGGAAATGGTCAAGGACCTTTCCGACGAGGAAATCTGGAAGCTCAACCGTGGCGGTCATGACCCGTTCAAGGTCTATGCGGCCTACCACAACGCGGTCAACCACCAGGGCCAGCCGACCGTCATCCTGGCCAAGACCATCAAGGGCTACGGCACCGGCTCCGGCCAGGCGCAGAACATCACCCACAACGTAAAGAAGGTCGACCTGGAAAGCCTGAAGGCCTTCCGCGACAGCTTCGGCATTCCGATTCCGGACGACCAGCTCGAGGCGCTGCCTTTCTACAAGCCCGAGGCCGACAGCCCGGAGATGAAGTATCTGCTCAAGAGCCGCGAGAAGCTCGGTGGCTTCATGCCACAGCGCCGCGCCAAGAGCTTCAGCATCCCGACGCCGCCGCTGGAGACGCTCAAGGCCATCCTCGATGGCTCCGGCGACCGCGAAATCTCCACCACCATGGCCTTCGTGCGCATCCTGGCGCAGCTGGTCAAGGACAAGGACCTGGGCTCGCGCATCGTGCCGATCATTCCGGACGAGGCACGCACCTTCGGCATGGAGGGCATGTTCCGCCAGCTCGGCATCTACTCCTCGGTCGGCCAGCTGTACCAGCCGGTGGACAAGGACCAGGTGATGTTCTACCGCGAGGACAAGAAGGGCCAGATCCTCGAGGAAGGCATCAACGAGGCCGGCGCCATGTCCAGCTGGATTGCCGCGGCGACCGCCTACAGCAACCACAACCAGCCGATGCTGCCGTTCTACGTGTTCTATTCGATGTTCGGCTTCCAGCGCATCGGCGACCTGGCCTGGGCGGCTGGCGACAGCCGGGCGCGCGGCTTCCTCGTCGGCGGCACCTCGGGGCGTACCACGCTCAATGGCGAAGGCCTGCAGCACGAGGATGGCCACAGCCACATCCTCGCCTCGACCATTCCGAACTGCCACAGCTATGACCCGACCTACGGCTACGAGCTGGCGGTGATCATCCGCGAAGGTATCCGTCGGATGGTCGAGCAGCAGGAAAGCGTCTTCTACTACCTGACGGTGATGAACGAGGCCTACCAGCAGCCAGCCATGCCCGAAGGCGTCGAAGAAGGCATCATCCGCGGCATGTACCTGCTCGAGGAAGATGGCAACGACAAGCCGCTGCGTGTGCAGCTGATGGGCTCGGGCACGATCCTGCGCGAGGTGCGCGAAGCGGCGAAGATCCTGCGCGACGACTTCGGCGTCGCCGCCGACGTCTGGAGCGTTCCAAGCTTCAACGAGCTGCGCCGCGACGGCCTGGCGGTGGACCGCTGGAACCTGCTGCACCCGACCGAGACGCGCCGCAAGTCCTACGTCGAGCAGTGCCTGGAAGGCCGCAAGGGCCCGGTAGTGGCCTCAACCGACTACATGAAGCTGTTCGCCGACCAGATTCGCCAGTGGGTGCCGACTAAGGAATACCGCGTCCTGGGAACAGACGGCTTCGGTCGCAGCGACAGCCGCAAGAAGCTGCGTCACTTCTTCGAGGTCGACCGCAACTGGGTCGTGCTGGCAGCCCTGGAACAGCTGGTCGCCCGCGGCGATATGGAAGCCAAGGTACTGGCCGATGCCATCGCCAAGTTCGGCATCGACCCTGAAAAGACCAATCCCCTGGACTGCTGAGGAGCGAACAAATGAGTGAGTTGATTCGCGTACCCGACATCGGCAGCGGTGAGGGTGAAGTCATCGAGCTGTTCGTCAAGGTCGGCGACCGCATCGAGGCCGATCAGAGCATCCTGACCCTGGAGTCGGACAAGGCCAGCATGGAGATCCCCGCGCCGAAGGCCGGGGTGATCAAGAGCCTGAAGGTCAAGCTTGGCGACAAGCTCAAGGAAGGTGACGAGCTGCTGGAACTGGACAGCGAGGACGGCAGCGCCGCCGAGCCACCAGCAGCTGCAGCCAGCGAGCCGGCCAAGCCGGCCGAAGAGGAAGCGCCGGCCCCCGCCGCCGAGGCGCAGGCTCCGGCCGCCGCTGCGGCAGGCACCGAGCAGAGCCAGGAGATCAAGGTGCCGGACATCGGTTCGTCCGGCAAGGCCAAGGTCATCGAGGTTCTGGTGCAGGTCGGCGACCAGGTCGAAGCCGACCAGTCGCTGATCACCCTCGAGTCGGACAAGGCCAGCATGGAGATCCCTTCGCCAGCTGCCGGCGTGGTGGAAAGCCTGACGGTCAAGCTCAACGACGAGGTCGGCACCGGCGACGCCATCCTCACGCTGAAGGTCAAAGGCAGCGCGCCGGCTGCGCCGAGCAACCGGCCGCCGCACCGGCCAGGCGCCTGCGGCGCCGCAGCAGAAGCCAG